>ERZ500979.50-NODE-50-length-51850-cov-18.357332_pt1 | contig 51850 bp, 49 predicted proteins | sample MGYA00248864_ERZ500979 | MGnify/ENA primary metagenome ERZ500979 (study PRJEB25958, sample SAMN03398550) | human skin metagenome | study: EMG produced TPA metagenomics assembly of the Human Skin Microbiome Metagenome (human skin metagenome) data set.
AATTCGATCCGGCTGACCCAAGTTTCGAGCTTTTCGATCCGTGTACGGAGATTCCAGATGAAGCTTTGAAAAATATGGGAGTCGGGAAGTTAGAAGGAGATGTAGTAAGGGAATCTGGCTTCTCTCTTTGCACATATTCTCTTACAGACACTTCTCAACGAACGGGAGTCGTGGGATTTTCGAGCTCGATAAGGACTCCGGCGGATGAGGAACTGTTAGAACTCAAAAAGCCGGACGGTGATGAAAAACTGTTGCCAGTGGACTTTGTCAAAAATGAGTTGTTTGATGACATGTTCTGTACTGGCGGAGTTCAGACAGAGCGTGGCTATATTACCGTGAGCCATTCTGGTTACGGCTTTGAAAGCAATCTTCAAGAGAAATGCTCGGAAGTCGAGCAAATAATGGCTGAAATACTTTAATGAATAACTCGGGGGAAGAATGAAAATTCGTACGGAAAGTATCTTGTCTGCAGCATTAAAAACTTCAACAATGCGGCGCGAAATGAACTCACTGGTAGCGCAAGCTAGGTCACCACTTACTGCGGGATTCTCTCCAGTAATTGGGATAGACCATGTCGGGGCCGTCCACCAGCGAGTGCTTGAGACAGATCCAGGCTCGGCTAGTAATTCGATTAGAGCGTTTTCTCAACAACTTGAATGGTTGGATGACAGCTTAGGTCGAGAAGCACGGGGTTTTCAGGCGCAGGAGGACGCGAATAGCAGGGGAATGGAGATTGCGGATGCGGGTGGGGACATAGGCATTGAGTCTATGCCGATTATGAACCAGCCGGAGCCAGGGTACAGTCCCTTCGGGTTTTCTATGCCGGTGGTGAATGTGGGTACAGACATCGTGAAGCTCGCGACGGACCTGATGTCGACACAGATTTGGAATGTGTCGGAGGCAAATGCGCGGTGGAGCTCATTGGCGTCGGAAGTCGACGATATTGTCAGCGGGTTAGAGGAAGCAGCCGGGTCTTTGGAAAGCGAGAATGACAGCGAGGCTACGTCGAGGGCTGCGGCGAAGATTCGGGAGGTGGCGGCGTCGGGAAGCCATTTTGTGGCAAATGCAAAGGTCATGGGGGAGAAGCTAACCGGATTCCATGCCAAGCTCATGGGGATGCAGCCGGCCGCGATGGCTATGGCTATGGAAGTGATGGCAATCCCAGAACCGGTGGAGCGTGAAATTGCGGAAAAGGCCGCATTGGCCATGCTGCAACCAGACCTGCAGCGGTTCGCGATAGAGGCCATGCCTTACCAACATGCATTGATGGAGCAATCGCCGGCGTCGGGAGGCGGAGGCGTCGATGCGGGACTTGCCGGAGTGGAAGGTGATGGTCAGCGCTACACTACCGAAGCAGTGGTGTGGCCGAAGAAGATTGCGGAGGCGATTGCGCGAGGCGATTTGGGCCCCGGAAACTTTGACGTTGTCAATGGAAACGTGAACGGGTTGGATGCTGTGGGGATGAGCCCGCAGGAAATCAGCGATTTTCACCAGCAGATGCATACTAGTGGCAGAAATGCGCTGGAAGGCTTGGGGCTGGGAGAACAAGTAACCATTGGGGGCAACGAAGTATCCACCCAAGGGGCATCGATGCCGGGGGCTGTTGCAGCGAATGGGGTGATGGGGCAGGTTCCTAGTGGCACAGCACATCCCGTTGGTGCTGGAGTGAGTACGGGGACGCTCAACGGTAGCGGCCCGGTTGCGCCACCAGCTAATGCACATTCTGCGAGCGGGAGTATGGCACCAATGATGGCATCCGGAAGGACCGCGGATGCCGGTCGCGGTGCCCTTGGCAAGCAACAGCCGCTGCGAGGTGGGTTCGGAGCCGGCCCGGGAATCTTCAGCAGTAGCGCCGATATAAGGCATGCCGGAAGGGGTGCGCAACTGGGCCAAAGCCTTGGACGCGGAACTGGCGCGACAATTCCCTACGCTGGAGTTGGTTCGCGCGCAGGTCTTGGCGCCGGTACAGGAATCGTAGGAGGTTCCGGTATGCGTGCCGGTGCGGGCGGCAGCCTTGGTCTTGGAACCGGAAGTGGCGAAAACAGCGCGGCAACGCGCGGGGGCAATGCCGGTCGTTCTACTGGCGGGGCGCGGGCTTATGGCCCGATGATGGGGATGCGCGGTAAGGATAGTGAGAAAAAGCGCGTAAAGTCCGTGACTACGCAGGTCGAAAGGGACCCCAATAAACGCGACCTATTAGGCGAGCCGCCCGCTGTAGTGCCCGGCGTAATCGGGGACTGGGTGCGGGAAGTAAACGTGGAAAAATAACATGAAAAAGGGCCGAGGAAACCCTCGGCCCTTCCGTCTTTTTACTGCTGCGGCAGCTCGGTGGCGGTACCATTCAGGTGCGGCTGTGCTGGCTCCTCAGGGACACCGGACTCAACTACAGGCTGCTGCTCTTGAACAACGGACTCAGGTGCGGAAGAGCTGGTGTCAGCGTCCTTTTGCATTGGGGCCTCACCAGTGAAGGTAGAAGCATTTTCTACCTTGGAATCAGAGTCCTGCTGGTTGGGTGGGTGGCAAGCAGCGAGGGAGAGGCCGGCGGTGAAGACGAGACCAGCGGCAGCGTAACGGGAGAACTTCTTCATGGGGATATGCTCTTTCTCCAAAGTGGTAATTGGCTTAAAGTTTAGGACTCGCGCGGAGTAGCGGCCTTAGCAGAATCATACGGCGCAGCGGATTCGATGGTGACGGAAATGGTCTTGCCATTCGGAGCGGTGTACTCGCGGGTCTCACCTTCCTGCGCGCCGAGGATGGCAGCGCCCAGCGGGGACTGCTCCGAATAGGTTTCCAAATCCTTGTTGTCAGAAGCAGCGGCGCGGGTACCGATGAGGAAGGTCTCCTTATCGTCCTTGTCACCGTTGTAGTAAACGTGAACTACGGAACCAGTGTGGGCTACACCCTCCTGAACAGCACCGCGCTCGGTGGTGGCATTCGCGAGGACCTCAGAGATCTGCTTGATGCGGGCCTCTTCCTGGTCCTGCATTTCACGAGCAGCATCGTAACCGGCGTTCTCCTTGAGGTCGCCTTCCTCACGGCGCTCGTTGATCTCAGCCGCGACTACTGGGCGATGATCGATAAGCTCCTGCAGCTCGGCCTCGAGCTTCGCCTTGGTTTCTGGGGTGATGTACTGCTTTTGCTGCTCAGCCATTCTGCAACCTTCCGTAGATAGGAATTGTGGTCAAAGCCCCTAGTTGTCCCTGGGGCCATAAGTAAAAGTGGAACTAGGCAAATGCCCAGTTCTAGGCGCTACAAATCCTAGCACACGCGGCTAGCGGCTTTCCGCGTAGTCAGGGTTATCCATATCCAAGTATTCGGGGATATTGCCAGAGCAACCATAAGCGCCGCCAGCGACGGCGCGGGCGTTGGTCGGGACGTCAACAGCGATACGCTGGGTTTCATTTCCGCCAGCGGGAACAGGAAACTCGCGTCGGCCTACTTCGGACTTGGAATAATCAAAGGCTTGGACAATGCAATAAGCCTCTTCATCGGTGTGGTTACGGGTGACGTCGACCCAGACGCGGGTGGTGTCATCGCTCAAAACCTCTTGGGTCACGATGGAAACCTGCGCGTTCACGCGCTCCTTTTGTTGAAAGTACCGGAAGCCAAAGAAGATGAGCGCGATAAAAATGGCGATAAAGATCAGCACCAGCGCCTTATTAGTCCAGCTACCTGAGTTCTTTTCAGAAGGCCCCCGAGAGCCATAGCGGGCGGCTGAGCGAGATTTTCCGGCGGAAGTCATGCTTCCCACTCTAGCCGAGGACCACTGTTTTCCAATTATCTACTAGGATAATCATCTGTTCAAAGAACCTAGATTTATAAGGGGATGGATTTTCAGTGAGCGATTTTCGCCTACTAGCTATCCACGCGCACCCGGACGATGAGTCTTCCAAGGGGGCTGCAACCACCGCGCGCTATGCCGCAGAAGGCAACGAGGTTTTGGTGCTGACCTGTACCGGAGGCGAGCGCGGCGATGTGATTAACCCCGCCATGGACCGCCCTGGGATCAAGGAACATATGGGCGAGGTTCGTCGGGAAGAAATGGCTAAAGCTGCGCGTGCGCTAGGCGTGCACCATCGCTGGCTGGGCTACGTTGACTCCGGTTTGCCGGATCCGGTTGAAGGCAAGTCTATGGAGGAGCTGCTACCGGAGGGCTGCTTCGCGTTGCAGGGAGACGACACCGTTGCGCAGGAATTTGTCCAGGTGATCCGCGAGTTTCGCCCACACGTCATCATCACCTATGACGAAAATGGCGGTTATCCGCACCCAGATCATTTGATGGTGCATCGGGCCTCGATGATTGCGTGGGAAAAGGCCGGCGATGCCGCGTATCACCCAGAGTTGGGTGAGGCGTGGACGCCGCTAAAGCTGTACTACTCGCATGGCTTCGTCTATCAGCGCATGAAGATATTCCATGATTTGCTCTTGGAGGAGGGCAAAACTAGCCCCTATGGGCCGATGCTGGCGCGCTGGGACACCGCGTTTGGAGATATCATGGCGCGTGTAACGACCCAGGTGGAATGCGCAGACTATTTCAGCAATCGCGAGGAGGCTCTGCGTGCGCATGCCACGCAGATTGATCCGGCTGGTGCTTTCTTGGCGACGTCGGTGGAGGTACAGCAACGCCTGTGGCCCACCGAGGAGTTTGAGCTGGCGAAAACCCGCGTTTCTACCTCCTTGCCAGAAAACAACCTTTTTGCAGGCATCGAAGAAAAAGAGGAGGCTTAAGACATGAGCGTGTATGGCTCTTTCGTTCTAGCCGCAAATGATGCATTTGTACTTGCTCAAGGCACCCAGGGCGCCGAAGGCGGTCCAATGGGTCCTGAATTTGGCAAAGCTTCGCCCATCGGCTTGCTGATCTTGGCCCTAATGGGAGTTGCAGTGTTAATCGCGGGATGGAATTTTCACCGCCGTTACTCACGCTTCCGCCGCCGCATGATGTTTGCGGAAGACCACGGTATCGATCCATTTGATGAGGAAGCCGTGGATGAGGCGATGAAAGAAGCTGGCATTTACGATAACCGCAAAAAGTCCATTTTCTAGGCGGATAGACTAATGAGCGTGAGTTCTCTCAAACAGCTGGCTTACCCGGCTTATGAAGCGCGTCTGGCGCGCCTTATTAAAGGCAAGCCGCAGCCCAAACACATTGCCATCATGGCCGATGGCAATCGCCGGTGGGCGCGCGAGGCTGGTTTTACCGATATCAGCCACGGTCACCGCCAAGGCGCGAAGAAAATTGGAGAGATGATCTCATGGTGCAGCGATACCGATATCGAAGTAGTCACCATCTATTTGCTGTCCACGGAGAATCTAAAGCGCAGCGAACAAGAAGTAGAGCTGCTCTTTGACATCATCTCGGATGTGGTTACGCACCTATCCCACAGCGATGTCGGTTGCCAAGTCCGCCTTGTCGGCCACCTTGATCTGCTCCCGGATGATATTCGCCAGCGCATGGTGGCGGCGGCAGCGGAAACTAAGGACAATACCGGAGTCATCGTCAATGTGGCAGTGGGATATGGCGGACGCCAAGAAATCGTAGACGCAGTGCAGAACTTGGTGCGCGCGGAAGCCGAGAAAGGAACCTCTGCTGCGGAGATGGCGGATCGCGTCACCGCAGAATCTATTGGTGAGCACCTGTACACTAAGGGGCTTCCGGACCCAGACCTGGTTATCCGTACCTCTGGTGAACAACGACTTTCGGGCTTTCTCCTATGGCAGGCCGCGTACTCGGAGATCTGGTTTACAGATACCTACTGGCCGGCATTCCGCAAGGTGGATTTTCTCCGTGCCCTGCGGGACTATTCCCAACGTTCGCGCCGCTTTGGTAAATAAGCGCTAGAGCTTGCGCATCCGCACTTGTTCCACCAAGTGATGCGAGCCCTTTTTGAGTACGAGAGAGGCTCGTATGCGGGTGGGCAGGATATTTTCTACGAGGTTGGGCAGGTTGATGGACTGCCAAATTTCACGGGCTTGGGCGCGCGCTTCCTCATCGTCCATATCTGCAAAGGCAGAGAAGTGGGCATTAGGTTCGCGGAAAGCGGTGTGGCGCAGGGTGAGGAAGCGATTAATATACCACTGCTCGATATCATCGGTGCGGGCATCAACGTAGACTGAAAAGTCAAAGAGATCCGCCACGGTGAGCGTAGGGCTTGTTTGCAACACATTGAGACCCTCTAGGATCAGGATGTCAGGTTGATGGACTTCCTGGTATTTTCCGTCCACGATGTCATAGCTGATATGCGAATACAGTGGAGCCTTGACCAGTGGCTTTCCTGATTTTACGTCGGTGACAAAGCGGAGCAATGCGCGCCGGTCATAGGATTCCGGAAATCCCTTGCGCTGCATGAGACCGCGTTCTTTTAAGGTCTTGGTGGGGAAGAGGAAGCCGTCGGTAGTAACTAGCGCGACCTCGGGGTGAGAATCCCAACGCTGCAGAAGCACCTGTAGGAGACGGGCAGTGGTGGATTTTCCTACCGCTACCGAACCTGCCACGCCGATGACAAACGGAACGTGCGTTGGAGGATTTCCTAAGAAGGATTCAGTAGCTGAGGTGAGCTGCTGGCGCGCTGTGACCTGCATATGGATAAGGCGGGAGAGGGGGAGGTAGACATCAGCTACCTCATCGAGGTCTATGCGGTCTCCTAGGCCGCGAAGTTTTTCAACCTCGGTCTCCGTGAGCACCTGGGGCATGGATTTACGCAAACCACGCCAGGTTTCGCGGTCAAAATCTAGGTAGGGACTCGAATCCAATGTGCGCGCCATGGCTCTATTGTCGCACTTGCCTAATCCATGGGTAAAAGTATGCCCCCTTCGGGTGCTAGGCACGATAAGATATGCAGCAGCCCATACCGCTTGATATTGAGAAGGGGACCACACTTTATGGCTTCTTTTACCTCTGACCTCCGCGACCTTGATCCGGACGTATTCGGCGCAATTCAGGGAGAGATTTCCCGCCAGCGCGAAACTCTGGAAATGATCGCTTCTGAGAACTTTGTGCCTCGCGCCGTGCTCCAGGCACAGGGCTCCGTGCTTACCAACAAGTATGCCGAGGGCTACCCGGGGCGCCGCTACTACGGTGGCTGCGAGCATGTCGACGTCGTGGAGGACCTGGCTCGTAACCGCGCGAAGGAGCTTTTTGGCGCAGAATTTGCCAATGTGCAGCCACACTCCGGTGCGCAGGCGAACGCTGCGGTGCTGTCCACCATTGCTGAGCCAGGAGACAAGATTTTGGGCTTGTCCCTCGCTCACGGCGGCCACCTGACTCACGGCATGAAGTTGAACTTCTCCGGTAAGCTTTATGATGTTGCCGCCTACGAGGTGGACCCAGAGACCATGCGCGTGGACATGGATAAGCTGCGGGAGCAAGCGCTGAAGGAGAAGCCAAAGGTTATTATTGGTGGCTGGTCTGCTTACCCGCGCACCATGGATTTTGCGGCCTTCCGTGAAATTGCTGATGAGGTCGGCGCTTACCTATGGGTAGATATGGCCCACTTCGCTGGCCTCGTGGCCGCCGGCCTGCACCCGAGCCCGGTGCCGCACGCTGATATCGTGTCCACCACCGTGCACAAAACCCTGGGTGGCCCACGCTCCGGCATGATTTTGGCCAAGCAGGAGTACGCCAAGAAGATCAATTCCAACGTCTTCCCAGGGCAGCAGGGCGGACCGCTGATGCACGTAGTCGCTGCAAAGGCCATCGCCATGAAGATTGCCGCGACCGAGGAGTTTAAGGAGCGCCAGGAGCGCACCTTGGAGGGCGCTCGCATTCTGGCGGAGCGCCTTACCGCGGAGGATGCCAAGGCGGCTGGCGTGGACGTGCTCACCGGCGGCACCGACGTGCACTTGGTCTTGGCTGACCTGCGAAATTCCGAGTTGGATGGCCAGCAGGCAGAGGATCTGCTGCATGAAGTAGGCATCACTGTTAACCGCAATGCCGTCCCGAATGACCCTCGTCCGCCGATGGTCACCTCTGGCCTGCGCATTGGTACCTCTGCGCTGGCAACCCGCGGTTTGGATGCTGAGGCCTTTACCGAGGTCGCAGATATTATCGGCACCGCCTTGGTACAGGGCAAGAACGCCGATGTGGAGGCCCTCCGCGCACGCGTGGATAAGATTGCCCAGCACTACCCGCTGTATGAGGGCCTCGAGGACTGGAAGCTGGTCTAGTCCTTTACCTCATGCCCACGGGCCTGCGCCATGGTGGCGCGGGCCTGCTGGAGCCATTCTGGTTGCTCTTGGAGGAGCTGATTGATTTCCGCTGTGGTTAGCGGCTTATCCATATCGTTTTTCTTGAGCGCGGTAACGGAGATGCCCAGCTTATGGGCGACTTCCGGGCGAGGGTGAGGACCCTCGCGACGCAAGGTTTGCAGCCACTCGGGCGGGTTATGCTGCAATTCGCGCAGCTCTTCGTGGCTAATGGCACTATTTTGAAACTCGTCCGGCGCAGCGGGCAGGTAGATGCCAAGCTTCTTCGCCGCGGTCTGGGCACGCATGGCGGTGCCGGATGGTTGCTTATGTTCTTCAGTCACGCTTTTACCGTAGCACTTTCAGTAGACTGTCCTCTATGCTGCGCTTAGCTTTTGCCACCGGTACCGAGCCTGGAAAGTGGTTCCGCCGATTCGAAGAAAATACTGCTCATGGTGGTTTATACACCGTTGATGCGGACGATGCGCTAGCTCCGCTGCTAGGCGGAGAGGTGGATGTGGCCCTCGCGCGTCTGCCGGATGCCCGCGTGGATGACTCCTTTCATGTGGTGCGTCTTTATAAAGAGGCACCCGGCATTGCGGTTCCGAAGGACTCGGTCTATGCCGAAGTAGGCGAGGAGCTTACGCTTGCCGACGTCGTAGATGAACACCTCAACTACCGCCTCTCCGATTCCGGGCTTGTTGATGTCCCTGCGGTCCGCGATGCCCTCCAAGTGGTGGCGGCCAATGTGGGAATCGCTATTGCGCCGCGCCCTCTTCTCAAGGTGCTGAGCAAGAAACAGGTGGTGCCACTCGAGCTAAAGGATGAGTCCGTGCCGGTGACAGAGATTGCGTTGGTATGGCGCAAGGAGGATGACGGAGAGGCAATTCAGGACTTCGTGGGCGTCGCCAAGGGCCGCACAGCGCGGTCCTCGCGGCAGGAGAAGCCGAAGCGCAGCGCCAGGGAAAAGGCGAAGGCAAAGCAAGCGCGGAGAAACGTTAACAATTCGTTACAAAATAGAAAGAAAGCTTTTAAGCAGCGCAAACGTAGGTAGTCCTTTAGTATTTGCTGTCCGCTTCCTGTCCGTGCGGGTGGCGCTAGCTGGGTAGTGCCATTACGGTGGGCGTCGTTCGTCATGAAGGACGATTAAACAAAAATTTAGAATTAACTTACTTTCTCGTTGAAAGGATGATGCAGAAATGCAGAAGATGACTCGTCGTATCGCAGGTGGCTTCGCAGCCGTAACCCTGTCCGTTGCTCTCGTGGCTTGCTCCGATGCTGAGGATGCAGCTAACGACGCTAAGGACACTGCTGGTTCCGTAGCAGCTGACGCTTCCGACGCTGCTGGCTCCGCCGTGGATGAAGCTACCTCCGAAAAGGATAAGGACGCGGAGTCCTCCGAGTCTGAGGGTGCGGATGATTCTGAGTCTGAGGATGCTGATTCCAAGGATGGCGACACCAAGACCGTTTCCACTGCCAATGGCGACCAGGAGGTTCCGGCAGCTCTGGCGTCTGCCATCGAGGAGAAGAAGGCTGAGTGGGGCGACGTGCAGAGCGTAGAGTCCTCCGATAAGGGTTCTTTGGCAACCTTCGATGGCGGCAACCTGCTGGCTATGGCCAAGGGTGGCGATGAGGCTCAGCCAATCGTCGGCAAGATCGCTGAAACCTGGAAGGAGCAGGGCGGTCTGGACGCAGAGGTAGGCCTGCCTAAGGCTGCAGAGGAGAAGGCTACTGAGGGCAAGGGCTGGACCCAGCAGTTCGACAATGGCGTTATCTCCTGGCTCCAGGATGAGAGCGGCAAGTTCACCTCTTCCGTAGAGAAGTAAAAAGCTCTTTTTGAGGTAATCCCTTCGCAGCATCCGCTGCGGAGGGATTTTTCGTTTTCTTAAAGTTCATCTTGCACCCATGTAATTTCAACCTTCGGTGCCTACGTTGGGTGGCAACCCCGGAATTTGGGGCTATACGGAAGAAGTTTCATCTACCGCATTTCAAGGGAGAACCCTGCCACCATGACTCGTCCCTCTGTACTTTCTACTCCGCTTGCCACAACCGATAACACCGTCGCTACCAAGACTTATGTAGTAGATACCTCGGTCTTGCTTTCTGACCCTTGGGCTTTGCGCAAATTCGCAGAGCACGATGTGGTCCTTCCCGTTGTGGTTATTTCTGAATTGGAAGGAAAACGTCATCACCCGGAGCTTGGCTGGTTCGCCCGCCAAGCTCTTCGCTTTTTGGAGGAACTGCGCGCTACTTATGAGGCGCTAGACCAGCCGGTGCCCGTCAACGTAGAAGGCGGCACACTGCGCGTGGAGTTGAATCATCAAGATCAGTCCTTACTGCCAGCCGCGTTCCGCGGCCCAGAAGGTGACCACCGCATCTTGGCCTGCGCCCTCAACCTTGCACACGAAGGTAAAGATACCGTGCTAGTCACCAAGGACGTGCCACTGCGTGTGAAGGCCGGTGCGGTAGGTGTGCAGGCGGATGAGTACCACGCCCAGGATGTGGTTCTGACCGGCTATACCGGAATGGCAACCGTGCAAACCAGCTCGGATGTCATCGATGCCCTCTACCGTGATGGGGAAGTCATGCTAGACGGCGTTCACACTGAAAAGGGCACTGCCGTGGAGGAGCTACCAGTCCATTGCGGACTGACCCTGGTAGCGGGAGCGCAGTCCGCGCTGGGGCGTATCACCGCGGATGGCGTGGTGGAGCTCGTGCGCGGTGATAGCAATGCCTTCGGCCTGCAAGGGCGCTCCGCGGAGCAGCGAATCGCTTTGGACTTGCTAATGGATCCAAGCGTCGGAATTGTCTCCATCGGGGGACGCGCCGGTACTGGTAAATCGGCCCTCGCCCTGTGCGCCGGACTGGAAGCCGTACTCGAGCGCGGCGAGCACCGCCGTATCGTAGTCTTCCGCCCGATGTATGCGGTAGGCGGGCAGTCGTTGGGATACCTTCCGGGCACCGAATCGGACAAGATGAACCCATGGGCGCAGGCAGTCTATGACACCTTGGAAGGCTTGGTGTCTGAAAACGTTATGGAAGAAATCCATGAGCGCGGCCTGATTGAGGTCTTGCCCTTGACGCATATTCGCGGCCGCTCCCTGCATGATGCCTTCGTCATTGTGGACGAGGCACAGTCCTTGGAGCGCAATGTCTTGCTCACCGTGCTCTCTCGGCTGGGCAAGGGCTCGCGGGTGGTGCTCACTCATGACGTAGCGCAGCGCGATAACCTGCGCGTGGGCCGTCACGATGGCGTCCAGGCAGTGATTGAAAAGCTCAAGGGGCACGAGCTTTTTGCGCATATTACGCTGCAGCGCTCTGAGCGTTCCGCCATTGCAGAGCTCGTCACCGACCTGCTGGAAGGTGGCGATTAGGCCAGACATGTTCGCGTATGGCGATCGTGATGTGCACAGCGTGGCGAACCTGGGCATTGCCCAGTAATAATGTTGAATATGAGCGAGAACGCCAAGCAGACGTCTTCGGACGAAAAGAAGAAGGATTTCCGCATCCGCCCCTTTACCGCGGCGGACTATCCCCAGATGCGAGAGATCTATGAACAAGGACTCAATACTGGGCACGCCACCTACGAGACCCGTTCCCTGACCTTTGAAGAATTCAAAGCCGGCAAAATCATGCCCTCGGTGCATGTGGCTGTTGAAGCCGATGATGATTCGAAGGTCTTGGGATGGGTGTCTGCGGCGCCGGTATCTACCCGCACCGTCTTTCACGGAGTAGTGGAGGATTCTATTTACTTGGGCTCCGAGGCGCAGGGCCGCGGCATTGGCGGCGCACTTTTGGATCGCTTGATTGAGGTGTGTAAGGACCTGCATAAGTGGGCTATCCACTCGTGGATCTTCCCCGAAAACGCCGGTTCTGCGGGGCTGCATAAGTCCCGTGGATTCGTGAAGGTGGGCACTTACTCTCACATGGCGAAGATGACCTACGGCGAGCTTGCGGGCCAGTGGCGAGATACCGATGTGTACGAGCTGCTTTTGCCCAAGCCGGAGGAAAAGAAGCGGTAGCTTCTCCCAAAGCGCACGGACAAAGTAAGGGAGTATTCGTGCCCTTGCTTTGCCCACCGTTGCGGCTATGACGGGCAGGGGCGCTTTCTGTTCCTACAGCGGGAGCTGTGTCCTATCCCTCCGCAGGCTCGGTGCCTGTTGCCCAGTTGGATATCACCCAGGTTGATGGTGGTGTGGCCTATGTGTTTGCCACTCCTGAGCTACAGTCCCATATCGAGACGGTGACCCGCCAGTTGCATGAGTTGCGCGCCAAGGCCTGGGATGCCAATCTTCCGTTTGCTGGTGCTAGGCTTCGCGACGTCGCACCGGACCGCACCGCATATATAAACGGCATGTCCTGGAGCAGGGGATTGGAACACTCCGCGATGCAGCGCGCTGCGGAGGAAAACTACGATTTTGATCATCGCCGTGGAGACGGGGAGGAGCCGTGGACGGTAAAGTCTGGCGCCTTCTTCGCAGAAAACCTCACCTCTTCACCGATGGAACGCGCCATTGCCAACTGGTCTACTGATGGCGGTTCTGGCAGCGAGTGGAATCAGCTCATTCGCTCTAACGGTTCCTATTCTGACGGTGCGGGGCATATTTACAGCTTGCTTAACCCAGCCAACCACTATTTTGCCCAGGCACAGGTTGGAAATACGACGGCCGGCCATTATTCCGAGCACGCGGTGTCGGGCGCCCCAGAGCGCCTCGAAGGACGGCACGCATTTCCCATTGCGGTACCGGAAACCGCTCTGGCAAGCGCGGCTATACGTTTTAGCGGCGGTACCCATGTGGGCGATTCCGGCAGCATTGGCGTAAGCATTGCGGGATGGGACGGTGCCCGGTTAGGGGTGCCGGGGTCATCGCTAACCTCGTCCGATCCGGAGGTTCTTGCGGTGCATTCTGACGGGACTTATGAGGCCTTGCAGGAAGGCACGGTTGAGGTGCGTATTACTCCATACCTGCTGCGCAACGGGGAAACTCGCCCGGCTGGAGAAGCACTGAACCAGACGGTAGCGGTCACCAAAAAGCCAGCGATAAGCGGCAGTGGTGGAGGATCGAGCGCCGGCGCGGCTATCGGCATCATTGCCGCCATCGTTGCCATTTTGGGAATTGGGTCCCAAGTTTTGCGGCAGATGGGTTTCTGGCAATAAAAATACCCCGCCGAGAGCGGGGTGTGTGGGGGACGCTACACCGTAGGAACGTCCCAGGGGCCGAACCAGCGCTGCGCCGATGAGCGCATGTTATTGCTCAAGCGGCTAAAGCGCGGGATCGGGATACCGTGTGCGCGGGCTAAGGAAACTAGATAGTCCCTAGTGCGCCATACCTCGATGGGTTTGGCTTGGACATTCAATGCCGCCTGCAGGCCGCCAGGAGCATAGCCGAGGGCGGATTCAATGGGGGCGTCGGCAAGCGGGAGTGCATCGCGCAAGGCATGCAGCTCTTGGCTTGTAGCCTTAGTTTCTGCAGGTGTAAGCGACATTAGTCAATGGTTTCCTTCAGTCGCTCCTCGCGCAGAGGCAGGAGGAGAAGGAGGGCGACGATGACCAACGGAACCATCAGAGCGATAACCGGGGTCAGGCCGTCATTATAGGAATTGAGGATTGCTTCCTCGATTGGCTTGGGGAAAGACGCGACCAAATCCGGGGTGAGGCTATTGGCACCACCATCGGCATTGCCAAACTTTTCTGCATAGGCGGCACCCTCGGGGCCCATCTTTTGGAAGGCTTCTGGCATGCGGGTGGCCATCTCATCCTTCATATTGTGGATGAACATGGAGCCAACCAGGGAAGCACCCAGTGCGGAACCGATTTGGCGGAAGAAGTTATTCGCCGCGGTAGCGGTACCCACCTGGGACAGTGGGAAGGAGTTCTGGACGATGAGCACGAGGACCTGGATAACCATGCCCAGGCCGATGCCGAAGACCAGGAACTCGCAGCCCAGCTGTTTCAGGGAAGTCTCTACGGTCAGGTGAGACATCCAGAACAATGCACCAGCGGTAATTGCCAGGCCGATGATGGGGTAGACCTTGTAGTGGCCGGTGCGGGCAATGATGAAGCCCACGCCAGTGGAGGTGCCGATAAGACCCACCATCATCGGGATCATCATCAGACCCGCCTTGGTTGGGGTCAGGGTGTGCACCATCTGCAAGTAAGTAGGCATGTAGCCCAGAACACCGAACATTGCCAGGCCCAGTACCACGCCGGACAGGGTAGTAAGGGCCATGTTGCGGTTCTTGAACAGGCGAACTGGAATGAGCGGTTCCTTGGCGCGCAGCTCCACCAGGATGGTGATGATGGCGCCAATGATGGTGATGGCACCCAAGGTGAGGATCATCGACGAGCCCCACTCGTACTCGGTGCCGCCCCAGGTGGTCATGAGAATAAGGGAAGCGGTAGTAATCGCGATGAAGGTTGCGCCGAGCCAGTCAAAGCGCTTCATGTCGGCTTTACCGACGCGCAGGTGCAGCACCAAGGTGCACACGATGATGGCGAGGATGCCAAGCGGGATGTTCATCCACATGCCCCAGCGCCAACCTGGTCCGTCGGTGAACCAGCCGCCGAGGACGGGGCCGAGGACGGAAGACAGGCCAAAGACGCCGCCCATGATGCCCATGAACTTGCCGCGCTCACGGGAGGAGGTGACCTCGGCGATGATGGATTGGGAAGAGATCATCATGAATCCAGCGCCAAAGCCTTGCACGGCGCGGGCGATAATCAGCAGCGACATGGAGTTGGCAAAGCCACCGAGGGTGGATCCCACGACGAAGGTGGCGATACCCCCAATGTAGAGCCACTTGCGGCCCAACATGTCACCCAGCTTGCCGGAGATAGGCATGGCGATGGTCATGGTGACAAGGAAGGCGGAGATGACCCAACTCATGTGGTCGACGCCGCCGAGCTCACCAACGATGGTTGGAAGAGCAGAAGAGAAGATCATTTGGCCCAAGGAGCTCATCAGCATGGTGAGCATTAGGGCCGAGAAAATAAGCCCGAGGTTATCGGCGCGGGACTGGCCCTGCGAGGGGGCCTTAGCAGCCGTATCTACCATCGCATTCCTTTCATAAAGTCTGTTATTAGCGTGAGGGAAGTATCGAGACGCGCGCCGAGGTCTAGGCTGCAATCTGCATCCGGGGATGCCATCGCCAACCACAGTGCCTCACGGACGAGGCCGGCGATGAGCATCGCCTCGGTGCTAGAAGAGCAGCTGTCAAGGACGCGAAGCTCCGGCTCTTTGTTAAGGCGCTCTTCAATGAGATCGATGAGCTCAATGGATTTTGCTCGCTTCCGGCTTATTGCCGCCGCAGCTGCATCTGGATCATTGGAGATGCGTTTGCGGCGATCCCGGATAGTCGGGTTGATGTGGTGGCCTTCCATATGCCGTCTGACCAACTGAAGGACGAGGTCTACCATGCTGGTCGTTGGCTCATTAAGGAAGAGTTCCCGCATCTCTTCCGTAAACTCGGTGCTTGGAGCGCCCAAAACGGCGGATTCCTTGGAATCGAAGTAATTGAAGAAGGTGCGCCGAGAAATACCGGCTACTTCGCAGATCCGCTCAATAGTGACTGCGCTAAAGGATTGTTCATCCACCAGTTTTGTGGCGGCATCCTCTATGCGCAGGCGCGTCTCGAGGCGTTTCTGCTCGCGTAGTGATAGTTCTTCTTGCACGCCATGCAACTTTACACTCGGTGCAAACTTGCACCAAGTGCAAAAAGGGTGATTTTAGAGGTGCATCCTTCTTTATGTGAGATGTGCCATTGCTCTTGCCGACGCCCCCCTTACCCCTGGCATGCGAAACCCCGCCCGGGTCCTGCCCGGGCGGGGTAGCGGTGCGGCGGATACTTAGAAGTTATCGCGGTCGCGGTTAGTCATGCTCAGTACGTCGAGGCGCTTATCCAGCTCTTCCTCGGTGAGGTTTTCGCCGTCGACAAAGCCCAAATCAATGACGGCCTGGCGAACAGTGATCTTCTCATGCAAGGCATGCTTGGCGGCCTTGGCCGCGTTCTCGTAACCAATAGCAGAGTTGAGCGGGGTCACGATGGACGTGGAAGACTCCGCAAAGTGCTTCATGCGCTCTTCGTTGGCCTCGATGTGATCGATGCACTTATCAGCGAAGACGCGGGAGGCATTGGACAGCAGGCGGGCAGACTCGAGCACGTTGCGTGCCATCATCGGGATGAAGACATTGAGCTCGAAGTGGCCCTGGGCACCGCCGAAGGCGACTGCAGCGTCATTGCCCACCACCTGGCCGGCAACCATGGTGACGGCCTCCGGAATGACCGGGTTGACCTTACCCGGCATGATGGAAGAACCTGGCTGCAGGTCCTTCAGGTGAATCTCTGCCAGTCCGGTCAGTGGGCCAGAGCCCATCATGCGGAGGTCATTAGCAATCTTATTAAGGGACACAGCAACCGCGCGCATGGCGCCGGAGAACTCTACCAAGCCATCGCGGGCAGCCTGTGCCTCAAAGTGGTTCTCTGCTTCCTTTAGTTCCGCAACACCGGTGAGCTTCTTGAGCTCTTCGGTGACCTTAGCGCCAAAGTCCGCAGAGGTATTCAGGCCGGTGCCGGTGGCGGTACCGCCGATGGCCAGCTCGCCCAAGCGTGGCAGGGTGGCCTCGATGCGCTCGATGGCCAGCTCGATCTGGCGGGCGTAGCCACCGAATTCTTGACCGAGGGTAACCGGGGTGGCGTCCATCAAGTGAGTACGGCCCGCCTTGACCACATCGGCGAATTCCTTGGCCTTCTTGCTCAGGGACTCGTGCAGAACCTTCAAGCCCGGAATGAGGTCATTAACGGCGGCCTCAGTAGCGGCAACGTGGGTGGCGGTGGGGAAAGTGTCGTTAGAGGACTGACCCATGTTCACGTGGTCATTCGGGTGAATCTCCACGCCATTTTGGTGTGCCAAGGAGGCGATGACCTCATTGGTGTTCATATTCGAAGAGGTGCCGGAACCAGTCTGGAAAACGTCGATAGGGAAAGCATCATTGTGCTTGCCCTCGGCGATTTCAGTAGCGGCGGCGATAATGGCATCGGCCTTGTCCGCGTCCAACTTGCCGGAATCCTTATTTACCTGAGCACAAGCTGCCTTAAGGAGGCCAAGTGCGCGAATCTGCGCATTTTCGAGGCCGCGGCCGGAAATAGGGAAGTTGTCCACTGCGCGCTGGGTCTGTGCGCGCCACAGGGCATCTGCAGGAACCTTTACTTCGCCCATGGTGTCATGTTCGATGCGGTATTCAGTCATGTGAAGATCACCTCAGTTAATTGGGTAGTGTGTGCTTTCCAGTATGGCGGAGATCTACCAGGAGGGCCGCCTTCGGGGGTGACCCCTAGTTTTTGGTCGGGGTGGTGTAATCCACTACGGAATATTCCTGCAGCTTGGATAGCTTATGGATGGAGTCGATGTAGCGGATGGTGCCGGACTTGGATCGCATAACCAGGGAACGGGTAGTAGCGCCGGAATTGCGGTAGGAAACACCGCGCAGCATGTCACCATTGGTCACGCCGGTGGCAGCGAAGTAGCAGTTTTCGGAGGAGACCAAGTCAGTGGTCTTGAGGACGCGGTCCAAATCGTGGCCGGCTGCGCGGGCCTTTTCTGCTTCCTCTTCATCCTTTGGCCACAGCTTGCCCTGGATTTCGCCGCCCATGCAGCGCATAGCGCAGGCGGTGATAATGCCCTCTGGGGTGCCGCCGATGCCCATCATCATGTCGATGGAGTTGGAATCCTGGCAGGTGGCGATGGCGCCTGCAACGTCGCCATCCATGATGAGGCGTACCTTGGCACCTGCGGCGCGAATTTCCGAGATGAGCTGCTCGTGGCGCGGACGGTCAAGGACCACCACGGTCAGGTCTTCTGGGCGAATCTTCTTAGCCTCCGCGACGGACTTGATATTCCACTCCACGGATTCGTTGATGTCGATAGCGCCCACGGCCTCGGGGCCAACAGCAATCTTTTCCATGTAGAAGACTGCAGAAGGGTCATACATGGTTCCGCGCTCTGCGGCCGCGATGACGGAGATCGCATTGGGGCGTCCTTCTGCCATCAAACGAGTTCCGTCAACGGGGTCCACGGCGATATCCATGGCGGCACCCTCGCCGGTGCCTACCTCTTCGCCGTTAAACAGCATGGGGGCCTCATCCTTTTCGCCCTCACCAATGACAACGACGCCCTTCATGGCAACGGAATTGATGAGCTTGCGCATGGCGTCGACCGCCGCGCCATCGCCCTCATTCTTCTGGCCGCGGCCTACCCAACGGCCGGATGCGAGCGCTGCTGCCTCGGTGACACGAACCAGTTCCATCGCCAGGTTGCGGTCAGGAAGATAAGACGTATTTTCGGACATGTGTAGTGGTTGCCTTCCATAGTTTTCTCATCGAGGGGTGTTCCCCTTGATGCTCTACCTTTCCATTCTCGCACTTTTTTGCTCTAATGGGTTCGATTTTGCGCCCCATTTGTGGGGGATTCGTCAAACTTTCGGGGGAGAAGGGGCCGTGTGGCTTTTTGGAAGCACACCGTGCGATACTAAGGCGCGTGGCTGCAGAAGAAAGACCAAAGATTTTTGAAGGCGCGAAGGATATCTCCCTGTCCCTCGCCGTCGTGGTGATCATGATGCTGCTGGCCGTGGGAGCGACCGGCCTATGCTCGATCAATTCCGAAACTCAACAGGGAGCGGTGCAGGAAGTGGATGAACAAACCTTCCTTGAAACCCAAGCTCGCGCGGGAATTGGCGCTATTCGCAATCCTGATATGCCAGAGGGCTGGGAGGCTAATGCTGCCCGCCGCGTTGATATGGGAGGAGAAAACGCCACCGTGGTCAGCTGGGTGACCGCTGACCAAGGGTTTGTGGAGTCTACTCAGACACAGGTGGCGGCCGATGATGCGGGCAAGGAATACGACGCCAACTACCGCGGCATCGAATCTGCCCGCGAAGTCAAAGGGCACCAAGTGCGGGTACTAGAAAGTGATGACGACTCCGTGCGCCGCCTGTGGGTGACTGATTTGGGCGACGCTCGCCTCATCATCTCCGGTGCCGCGGACGATAGCGATTTTGAGGCTGCTACCGCTGCGTTTATCGACGCCGCACCTATAGCCGAAAAATAGCCTCGCCCAATCCTTCTGCCGCAGCGGTGGCGCTAAGACCGTCGCCGGCCTGGGCAATGACCTCTGCGAGGGATTCCTCATCTAGGCCGCTGAGGCGCGTCTTTCCCACAAAAACATCGATGCGCTCACGCTGGGAACGCTGCGGATAAATAGCGATTTCGCGTACCTTATCGCCTGTAAAGCGCAGCACCACGGATTGGGAGAAATAGCTCACCTCGTCATCATCGCGGGTATGTGCTGGGCCAAAGAATTCCTCTACGAATTCCCGGGAGTCTCCCGCCATGATGGAACCGGCGGCCGCAGACTTCGACACAAAATCCACCCGCTCACCTGGATACCCATAAATCTGCACTACTCGTCTCCTTCTGCGTCTGCTTCTTCGGCCCTCTCGAGCGCTGCTTCAACGCGCTTTGCCGCGCCGTCGAGATGTGCCTCGCACGTTCGGGCAAGGGCCTCGCCGCGTTCCCAATACTTCAATGACTCATCCAGGCCCATCTGCCCGAGCTCTAAGATCTTTACGGTTTCAATGAGCTCGTCTCGGGCTTGCTCATAACTCAATTCTTCTACTGGGGTAAAAGCATCCTGGCCTGGTTGACCGGTGCCAATGGTGTCCTCTGACATTATTTTCTCCTAGTTCGGTGATTAATCGGCGGCCTGGGAGGCCATAGAAACAGCGGTAATAGATCCATCGCCCACGCGGATGCGCAGTTGCGCGCCAGGAGGCGATTGCTCATAAGAGGTGACAACTTCGGGGCCGGAGCCATCTTTGGGTACCACTTGGACGATGGAATATCCGCGGGCGAGAGTAGCTGAAGGTCCCAAAGCTGAAACACGAGCGCGCAGCGACTCCACGTGGCGGGTCTCACGTTCTACCATGACCTCAATTTCGCGGCGCATGGTGGCACGAGTGCGCTCTACTTCCTCGCGGCGCGTACGAATGGGGGTCATGGGGTCTGCCATGACGGGCCGGGAACGAATATTGTCCAGGCCGCGTCGCTCCCTTTCCACCCAGCCGCGCAAGGCGGCAGCCATCCGGGAGCGTGCCTCTGCGACAATGGCACGCTCCTCGGCCACGGAGGGGACGACGCGTTTTGCGGCGTCGGTAGGCGTGGCGGCGCGCAGGTCGGCGACGTTATCGAGCACTGGGCTATCCGGCTCGTGGCCAATGGCGGAGACCACCGGAGTGCCAGCAGCCGCGACCGCGCGTTGCAGCGCTTCTTCTGAGAAGGGCAGCAGATCTTCCACGGAGCCGCCGCCACGGGCGATGATGATGACGTCCACCTCAGGATCCGCATCAAGCTGCTGGAGCGCATCAATAACCTCAGGTACGGTATTCGCACCCTGAACCGCGGTATTGAGTACCCGGAATTGCACCGCTGGCCAGCGATCATGAGCTACCGCCATCACATCTCGCTCCGCGGCCGAACCGCGGCCGGTAATCAGCCCAATTTTGTACGGCAGGTAGGGCAGTGGCCGCTTGCGAGCAGGATCAAAAAGTCCCTCTGCCGAAAGCTGCTGGCGCAATTTCTCAATGCGCGCGAGTAGATCACCTATGCCCACATGACGAATCTCCGTGGTCCACAGTGAAAAAGAACCGCGGCCGGCGTAAAAAGCCGGCTTGCCATGGACAATGACGCGGTCGCCGTCCTTTAGCGGTGCTGACAATGACTGCAACATTGACGATGGGCAAGTCAGCTGCACGGACTTTTCCTGCTGTACATCACGCAGCGTGAGATAGGACAGCTTCCAGGTGGGTTTGAAATTAATTTGGGTCAATTGACCTTCTACCCACAGGTAGCCCAGGCGCTCGATCCAGCCCTTGACTTGGTCATTGACTTTACCAACGGGCCAGGGAGTATCCGGAGTATTTGCCGGTTGATTCACACAGCCTCCCTTTCTTCAGTCTGCCGTGTTCTTCCGCCTAGTTTAGGGGCCAGCGCAGATGATTGCCCCGCTCGGGGTAGCCGGAATGGCGGCGGTGGGCCCCACTATTGTTTTGCGTGCTGTTTCGATACTCTGGGAGCCATGACTGAAGGTAAAAATGTTCTCCTCGCGGCGCCGCGCGGATACTGCGCAGGCGTAGATCGCGCGGTTGAAACCGTAGAAAAGGCGCTGGAAAAGTACGGCGCGCCCATTTATGTACGCAAGCAAATCGTGCACAATCGCTACGTCGTAGAGTCCTTGGCAGAACGCGGCGTCATCTTTGTTGACGAGGCCTCTGAGGCCCCAGAAGGTGCCCACCTAGTCTTTTCCGCCCATGGTATTTCCCCGGCCGTTCGGGCAGAGGCAACGCAGCGCAAGCAACTAACGTTGGACGCCACGTGCCCATTGGTAACCAAGGTGCATAAGGAAGCCCAGCGCTTCCAGCGCGATGGCTATCACATCCTCTTGGTTGGCCACGAAGGACATGAGGAAGTGGAAGGAACCGCCGGCGAAGCACCGGAGGTTACCCACCTCGTGGACGGCGTCGAGGGCGTTGCCAAGCTGCCAGATTCCCTGCAGGACGAGAAGCTTATCTGGCTATCTCAGACCACGCTTTCGGTGGATGAGACGATCACCATCGTCAATAAACTGCGCGAGCGTTTCCCGCATTTGGAAAACCCGCCTTCAGACGATATTTGCTACGCCACCCAAAACCGCCAAGAATCCGTCAAAGCCATTGCCCCCAAGTGCGACCTGATGATTGTGGTGGGGTCTAAAAACTCCTCTAACTCGGTGCGCTTGGTGGAGGTGGCGCTTGAGGCTGGGGCTAAGGCTTCGCACCTCGTGGATTTTGCCAAGGAGATCGACGATGCCTGGCTGGAAGGCGTGCACACCGTCGGAGTCACCTGTGGTGCATCGGTACCAGAATTGCTGGTACGCGAGGTATTGGAATTCCTCGATGCGCGTGGCTATAGCGACGTAGAGCAGGTAACTACCTCTACGGAGACGATTACCTTCGCCCTCCCGCGCGACCTGCGTCCAGCACGCACTTAAATGGGCGCGCGCTTAAACTACATCTAAAACAAAAGAAAGGCCCGGAAACGGGCCTTTCTTTTGTTTTAGTCCTCGTCATAGAGGTTATCGTCCCAACCTTGCTTGGGTGCTTGCTTGTGCTCCTTAGAGGCCGGTACCGAATCGCCGGCGCGCCGGGTTGGATCCGGGCGCATTGGATTTGCGCGTTCCTCTTGTTGGAGGCGGCGGCGTTCCTCTCGGTCGCGCCCACGCAGGCGATCCTTGGGCGCGGGGCGGGACTTCTTTAACGTATGAGAGGCGCGGGCGCGCTGCGGAGTGGCTTGAGTTTTAGTAGGTTCCTTTGCCAGCCTATCGCGCGCCATCAAGTCAGCGACCGATAAACGCTCAGCGCGATTGCGGCGGTCTTGCTCAGCATCGGAACGGCGGGAGGAAGTTTCCATTTCAGCGGTGCGACGTGCCGTCTTACGGTAGCGGACCCATCGCAACCAGCCGATGATTCCTGCGCCTACTAAAGCGATGAGGAGCCAGAGAAAGCTTTGGACAAGGGGGAAAGCTGCGGTTACGGTAGCCGTCTTGGAAAACGGTGATGCTCCCTCTGGCAAGTTGGCCTTGGTAATAAAGAATCCGGCCAGTACCACCGTGATGGCATACAAGATGGGGATGGAAGCCACCGTGAGGAAGAGGCCGCGTTCTTCTACGATGAGCGCCACCAGCAGCGAGCCGATGACGAGGAAGGCGAGGTAAGCCCACCCGATGGTACCCATCAGGATGGAAATCAACGCGCCGGTGAGCAAAATTGCCGCGAGCAGCCCAAGGCCCGTGCCCAGCGCGATGCTGGGGAGTCCAGAGCTTTGGGCGGCGGAAGACTTTCTTTGCTTGGCTTGTGACACGTCGAAAGATCCTACCGGTTCGTGCCTGCCCATGGCTATTTCCACGCACTAAATCGCCGGATTTATAGTGGCGAATGCCCGCGCGGCCACGTATCGATGGCTACGGGCTCCCGCGGCGTGCGGTCGGTGCGGCCCGGGATATCCATCTCGTGCAATTTGCGGGCCGTGACTCCGACACGGGAATCTAGCGAGGACAGCGTGGCATTGTAGGCCTCGACTGCCTTTTCTAAGTTGTGGCCCACCCTGCCATAGTGATCAGAAAGCGTATTCAGGCGCGTGTAGAGTTCGCGCCCTAAACGCTGAACTTCTTTAGCCTTGGCGGAGATATCTTCTTGGTGCCACCCCATAGCAACCGTGCGCAGGAGGGCGAAGAGCGAGCTGGGGGTGGCAATTACTACATTGCGTTCAAAGGCATACTCGATGAGTTCTGGGTCCACTGACAATGCAGCATCGAGGAAAGGATCTGCAGGGACAAACAGGATGACGAATTCGGGTGTAGGTTGAAAAGCTTCAATATAGTCTTTGTGCGATAGTGCTTGGACGTGGCCACGCATCAAGTGTGCGTGGCGGCGCAAGAAGCCGGCGTGTTCTTCTGGGTCATCGGTCTCCAGCGCGTCGAGGTAAGAAGTAAAAGGCACCTTGGCATCGACAATGATATGGCGGCCACCAGCCAACTTGATAACCATGTCTGGGCGAACGATGCGACCACCCAGCGGAGCAGAAACCTGGCAGTCAAAGTCCACATGTTTGGTCATGCCGCCTATTTCAACCACCCGCTCCAATTGCACCTCGCCCCAACGACCGCGGGTATTGGGCGAGCGCAAGGCACTAACAAGTTTGTCAGTGCGTTCAGTCAGACGAGAGGAGGTACGGGTTACCGCCTGGACCTGGCTAGAAAGGGAAGCGAGCAGCGCGGTGCGGTCTTCCTCAATTTCTTGGAGCTGAAACCCCAAGCGGTCCATGGCCTTTTCCAGCGGCTGGAGCTCAGCTTGGCGACGCTGCGATTCTTGCAGCGCGCGGTGTTCGGCACTTGGCGCCGAACGAGCAGCGGAGTAGGAATGGGCCAACCAACCCATTACCGCGCCGAGGGTGAGGCCGATAAAAAGTAGCAGCACGGGCAATGTGGAAGTCATGGAACCCAGCATGGCACGTGCAGCCGACACAGCCCACTATTTTTTCGAATCTCCGTTCAAAAGGCCCTCGAAGGCATCGCGGGCACGGCGCAGGTTGGAGCGCACGCCGGGCTTCTCATGCTCTTTCGGGGTGGATTCCACGTTGAGGGCAGCGTCGAGGGAATTGGAATTGCCGTCTGCGGCTACGTCCGCCACTGCGCCTTCTGGGGCTGCGTAGTCCGGCATTTTAAGCCACGCCTCGCGCTTATAGCGCCCTTGTTCCTCCGTATAACGGCCGATGAGGTAGCCAGCTACGGTGGAAAAGTCCAGCTCCGCGGCGGTCTTTTCGCCCGACTGGAGCTTCATCATATCTTGGCTGTAGCGATAGGCCACCGCGAACATCGCGGCTGCCGGAACCGCGAGGAAACCTCCCACCAGGCCAAATAGCGCAGAGCCTACCGTCACAGAAACCAAGACGATGACGGGGTGCAGATCCATGGCCTTGGACTGCAGCCAAGGGGAAAGGACATTTCCCTCCAGCTGTTGGACTAGCAAGACCAGTCCAAGAACGAGCAAGGCCTTGGTAATGCCAAGGGACACCAATGCGATGGTGACGGAAAGGGCACCGGCCACAATTGCGCCGACGAAGGGGATAAAGCCGGCGATGAAGGTGATGATCGCCAAAGCCATAGCCAGGGGAACGCCGATGAGGGCGAGGCCGATGCCGATAAAGACGGCGTCGACAAGCGAGACAACTGCCTGCGCACGAATAAAGCCTCCAAGCGTGGTCCATGCGCGGGTGAGTAGCTCAGTAAGGTGCCAGCCGGCGCGTTTGCCCGTGGCATCGCGCAGCCAGGGGAGGAACTTGGCGCCGTCCTTGAGGAAGAAGAAGGTTAGCACCAACACAATGAAGAGGGTGACCAGGATGGAGGTAGCGGTGCCGATACCGGTAAAGACGGAACCGGCGATGGCGCCAGCGCGCTGTTGTAGCCAGGAAGCCGCTTCATCGATGTAGCTGCTCATATCCTCGCTATCGAGGTTAAGGGGTGGGCCCTGTGCCCAGAGCTGCAGGCTTTGGATACCGGAGACCGTCTGCAAGTACAAAGACCGGGATTGGCGCATGAAGTCCGGGGCAACGAAGGAAATGAGTCCACCCACTGCCGTGAAAGAAACCAAAATGGTTACGGCAGCCGCCAACGCGGCGGGGAGGCCAATGCTGCGCAACTTCTTAGCCACTGGGGCTAGGACGGTGCAGATGATGAGGGCCAAAAGCACTGGCAAGATGCCCTGCCAGAAATTGCCGAGCAAGCGGTAGAGGGCGTAGAGGAAAACGCAGATGATGAGCAGGCGGACCGCCCATAGGGACGCAGACTTAACTACCTCGCCGGCAATGACGGAGCGATCTACCTGATCGCCCGGCGGATGAGGCGATACATCCTCCAGCTTGCTGGTATCGAAGCTTTCATCAAACTTATCGCCCAGGCCCGTCTTGGGAGCCTCGGGCAGCGGTTGGTTATCAGAACTCACCCCACCATCTTGCCTTAAAAGAAGGTGGGTGAGTTAGGATTGGCCCCGTGAGTCTTACACTAGGAATCGTCGGCCTGCCCAACGTGGGCAAGTCCACATTGTTTAATGCCCTGACCCGTTCCGAGATCCTGGCGGCGAACTACCCGTTTGCCACCATCGAGCCCAACGTGGGCCTGGTGGAGCTGCCGGACTCCCGCCTGACCCACCTGGCGGAAATGTTTAACTCGGAGCGTATCCTGCCCGCTACCGTGTCCTTCGTGGATATCGCCGGTATCGTCTCCGGCGCTTCGCAGGGTGAAGGCATGGGCAACGCCTTCCTAGCCAATATCCGTGAGGCAGATGCCATCTGCCAGGTCGTGCGCGCTTTTTCCGATGACAATGTCATCCACGTTGATGGCAAAGTTGACCCGCGCAATGACATCTCCGTTATTAATACCGAGCTCATCCTCGCGGACCTCCAAACCATTGAAAAGGCTCTGCCGCGCCTTGAAAAAGATGCGCGCAAGAATAAGGACCTGGCTGCTGAGGTGGAAGCCACCAAGAAGGCGCAGGAGATTCTAGAAGATGACCGCACCCTCTTCGCAGCAGCTAAGGAGGGCGAGATTGACCTTTCGCTCGTGCGCGATCTGCACCTGATGACGGCAAAGCCTTTCCTCTATGTCTTTAACTCGGACGAGGCCGTGCTTACCGACGACGCAAAGAAGGAAGAGCTTCGCCAGCTCGTCGCCCCGGCCGAGGCTGTGTTCCTTGACGCCCAGACAGAAACTGAGCTGCTTGAGTTGGAAGAAGACGAAGCGCGCGAATTGCTTGAGTCCGTGGGCCAAGATGAGCCGGGGTTGGCTACTTTGGCCAAGGCGGGTTTTGCCACGCTGGGGCTGCAGACCTATCTCACCGCCGGTGAAAAGGAAGCCCGCGCGTGGACCATCAAGCAGGGCTCTGCCGCCCCGCAAGCCGCCGGCGTTATCCACACTGACTTTGAAAAGAAGTTCATCAAGGCCGAAATCGTTTCCTACGATGACCTAGTAGCCGCCGGTTCTATGGCCGAGGCTCGCGCTCACGGCAAGGTCCGCCAAGAAGGCAAGGACTACATCATGCAAGACGGCGACGTGTGCGACTTTAAGATCGGCGGTTAATTCCGCGTCCTCTAAGTCTTGGGCCTCCTAACGGAGAAGGCACTGCCCGCGCAGGCGGAGAAATTATAGCGAATGAGAATCTTCCGCGTTATTTTGGGCGAGGTACCCAAACTATAGGAGGTCACATTATGGCTGAACTAGACAACAAGACCATTGCAATTATCGCTACCGATGGATTCGAAGACTCTGAGCTGACTTCCCCCTTGGAGGCCGTGAAGAACGCTGGTGCTACCGTGCGCGTCATCGCCCCTAAGGCCGGTACTATTACCGGCAAGAAGGGCACGGAGATTTCCGTTGACGCCGCTACCGCTGACTCCACCGGCGAGTCTTTCGATGGCATCATCTTGCCTGGCGGTACCGACAATGCCGACCTGCTGCGCTTGGACAAGGCCGCAGTAGAAATCGTGCGCAACCACATGAGCAAGGAGCTCCCGCTTGGTGCTATCTGCCACGGTGCATGGATCTTGGCCGATGCTGAAGCTCTAAAGGGTCGTACCTTGACGTCCTTCCCCTCCTTGCAGACCGACCTGCGCAATGCAGGCGCTACGTGGGTAGATGAGGAAGTCCACTGCGATCAGGGCTTGGTGTCCTCCCGTACTCCCGATGACCTGCCAGCCTTTAATGCCAAGCTGGTTGAGGAGTTTGCAGAGGGACAGCACTAAAGCTCCTCGCTTGCACGCCACGGGTATCACCCGTGGCTTTTTTGATCTTGCGCCAGAGTTCCGGCCCCTATAAGGTTATAGTTTCCTGAAGGGGAGTAGTTCCCTCGGATGATTCGAGATGCCTGGTCGACATACTGGCGTTTAGCCCGGCCAGCCAGCGTCCGCAATGTACGCGGGCGTGAACGAGACCTTCGGTCAGCAACCGCACCGAAGGGAAAGACTATGTCTTCAATTGCCTCTGAACAGCGCATTCTTGAGCGCTTTATGCAGCTTTCCATCGCTGCCGCCTTAGCCACCATCGTCCTCAAGGCTTTGGCAGCGTGGCTTACCGGCTCGGTGGGCTTCCTATCTGATGCCCTTGAATCCGTAGTGAACCTCGTGGCGGCCGTCGCCGGTTTTTATGCCCTCCGGATTGCTGCCAAGCCGGCCGATGATAACCACCAGTTTGGCCATGGCAAAGCGGAGTACGTCTCCGCCTTGGTGGAAGGCGCGATGATTTTCAGTGCGGCCGGCATGATCATCTATACGGCCATCCAGCGCTTCTTTATTCCGCAGCCGATTGCGGAGGCAGGCTGGGGCTTGGCATTATCGACGCTTTCGTCCGTGCTTAACCTGGTGGTGGGTATCGCGCTCATCCGCGCCGGCAAACGCTACCGTTCTGCCACCTTGGATGCGGATGGGCATCACCTGCTTACCGACGTCTGGACTTCCGTCGGCGTCCTTGTCGGTATCGCCGCCGTTTACCTAACTGGCTGGATGTGGCTAGACCCTGTAGTAGCACTCGCTGTGGGTATCAATATCTTGTGGACTGGTTACACCCTCCTGCGCGATTCCTTGAGCAGTTTGCTTTCTGAAGCACTTCCCGCGGATGAGCGCCAGCAGATTCGCCAGCTGCTGGCCCGGTTGGAAAAGGAGCAATCGGTTACCTTCACAGACCGGCGTACTGTCGCCTCCGGCCGTCAGCGCCTGGTCTACTTGACCATGGAGGTGCCAGGAGAGTGGAGCGTCATGCATTCCCACGAGGTTGCTGACGTCGTGGAAATCGCGCTAGATGAACTGTATCCGGGCTGCAGTGCGTTCATTCATGTGGAACCGGCGGGCGTGGAAAACCGCCGCCCGTACCTGTTCCGCTAGGCCTTAATATTCTAAGTTTTCCGGCGGTCACTGTGGCTGATTTTTTCTAGACCAATGTGTGTATAGACCCGTTCGGGTGAATAGGGCCTGTACATAAACTGTGACTTTCCACAGAGGGCATACACCCTATTGAAAGCGGGCTGTGAGTTTACTGGCACCGCATTTTGGGGGTGCGGTAAGTCTTGAATGATTTGGAGAAATTGGAGGGTGTTGGCTAGGGCGCTGCGGGCAAGTGAAACGACATCCAATTTTTAGCTTCGGGCCATTTATGGTGCAGATTTCTTAACGTTATGAAAATGTTATTGGTTGCTCTGAGCTGCATGAAGCCTTCTCTGGGTAAATAAAACGGCAAAAATTTCTCGCTGTCGGTCGAAAAATTTTGAATTCTCCGTATGGTGGTTGTCACACCAAGCAAATAGCGATTCTCACCCCCGCATTCCACATGTGGGGGCAAGAATATGTCCTTTTGATTGGTTGAAGAGAGCTATACCAATAGTAGAAAGGATTTACTGACAATGGGTAAGAACATTAAGGATCTGTTTAACGCAACCGCATACGACAAGGACGGCGAGAAGCTGGGCAACGTTAACGAGGTATTCGTTGATGACCAGTCCGGCCAGCCTACCTTCGTTGAGGTTAACCACGGCCTGTTCGGTATGAACTCCAGCCTCGTTCCGCTGCGCGGCCACGACTTCTCCGGCGATGACCTGAAGCTGGGCTTCTCCAAGGACCGCATCAAGGACGCTCCGGACTTCGATTCCGATAAGCCGCTGACCCCAGAGGCACAGTCCGATATCTTCAAGCACTACGGCCTGGATAATGCACAGGACGTTACCGATTACAAGGACTCCAACCTAGACTCCAAGCGCGACGTTCAGGCTGGCGCTGACAAGGACCACAACCTGACCGCAGGTGCCGGCGTTGCTGGCGCTGGTGCAGGCGTTGCTGGCGCACATGCTAACGAGAAGAAGGAAGCTACCCACAGCACCGATGCCGCTGCTGCTGAGCGTAAGGCTGGCGTTGCCGATAACGCTGCTTCCAAGAACACCGCAGCTGCGCACACCAACAATGACGGCGAGCTCATCCGTTCTGAGGAGCAGCTGAACGTCAACAAGGAGCGTGTAGCTACCGGCGAGGCTCGCCTGCGCAAGTACGTTGTAACCGACACCGAGACCGTTGAGGTTCCGGTTGAGCGCGAAGAGGTCCGCGTCGAGCGCACCCCGATCAACGCTGAAGATGCCAAGAACTACAACGGCACCATCTCCGGTGACACTGAGGAAGCTTCCGTCACCCTGCACGAGGAGCAGGTAAACGTGAACAAGGAAACCGTTCCGGTTGAGAAGATCAACCTGAAGAAGGACACCGTTCGCGACACCGAGACTTACACCGAGGAGCTGCGCAAGGAGCAGATCGACACCGATGGTGTTGATGGCCTCAAGAAGTAAAAGCGCATAGCTAAACGCCCGCAAGGTTTTCCTTGCGGGCGTTTCTTATGTTTTTGAGGGCTTATTTAAGCCTTGGCACCGATGGCTGCGGCCGAGTCAGAATCCATAATGTCCTTGACGCCGCTCTCTGCTGCGTCCCAGGTTGCATTGTCTTGGATGCCGGCGCGGTTAGCAACGACGGTGGCGCACAGTACCTGCCCGGTGACGTTGAGTGCAGTGCGTCCCATGTCAATAATCGGCTCAATGGCCAGCAGGAGACCGACACCAGCCAGCGGAAGGCCAAGTGTAGATAGCGTCAGCGTGAGCATAACCGTTGCGCCCGTGGTGCCTGCGGTAGCAGCGGAACCAATGACGGAAACAAAGATGATGAGCAGGTATTGGGTGAAGTCGAGGTTAATGTCGTAGAACTGGGCAACAAAGATGGCTGCAATGGCCGGGTATACGGAGGCGCAGCCGTCCATCTTGGTGGTTGCTCCTAGCGGAACGGCAAAGGAAGCGTATTCAGAGGGAACACCCATGGCCTTTTCGCTAAAGCGCTCGGTAGCTGGCATGACACCCATGGAAGAACGGGTAACAAAGCCCAGCGAGGTGACCGGCCAAACGCGCTTATAAAAGCCCATGACTGGAATCTTGTTGAACTTCAGTACGGCGGGGTAGACCACGACAAAAACCAGACCAAGGCCCACGTACATGGCCAAAACGAACTTGCCCAGCGAGCCCAAGGCGTCCCAGCCGTAGGTTGCTACTGCCTTACCGATAAGGGCGGCGGTGCCAATCGGTGCAAGGCGGATGATCCACCACAAGATGACCTGGATGACCTTGAGGAAGGACTCGGTAAAGCGCAGGAACGGCTCCGCGGACTTTCCGGTCTTGACTGCGGCGATACCAATGGCCAGTGAGATGACAAGCAGTTGTAGCGCGCCAAAGCTGAGGGATACTTCGCCGTCGGAAAGCGAGGCAGAAAGGCCTACGAAGTTCTGTGGCAGAAGCTGCTCAAAGAACGCGGTCCACGAGCCGACGTGGGAAGGATCCTGCGCAGTGGCGGCATCGACGCTCGTGCCGACGCCCGGCTTCATAATGATGGCAACGAAAATGCCCATCAAGACAGAGAAGAATGCGGTAATGGCGAACCACACCAGTGTGGAAATCGCCAGGGAAGCCGCGTTAGCCACCTTGCGCAAATTGGCGACTGAGGTAACAACAGCGGCGAAGATCAACGGCGGGATCATCACCTTAAGCAGCTGGACGTAGGCGCTACCGACTCCCGTGAGCAGGGTGGTCAACCAACCGGGATTGTCTGGGTCGGTATCCATGCCGGAGGCGATGAAACCCAAGATGAGGCCGATGATAAGGCCGGCAATAACTTGCGCGCCGAATCCTGTGGCCCAGCCTGGGAGCCTGGAGCGCGAAGATTCCTGTTGAGACATAAAGGTTCCTTTAAAAATAAAAATGGACAGATCGGACTAGTTTTCAGATACTGTCCTGTTCAACTTCAACATCGCTCAGTTTATTCCTTCGACGTCTTTAGGCACAAGACGTGGGGATTCTCCCGTGGCTGCGACCTCATCCTTCGCGCTCACCGGCAGACTTCCTAATACCTGGGGTTCTTTTCCCAGTGAGCGCGAGGGGGAGGAGGAATTGTGGTGGGCGCCCTTGGCGCTCACCAGAGCGGGGTGGAAGCATCACCTTCACGCTGCTGGAGAGCGCGAAGGGAGGAGGGCGAAGCGCAGAGCGAGGAGGGGCTGCGATTTCTGGAATACTGGCAGCATGAAAATCCTCGTGACTGCATTTGACGCCTTCGGCGGAGAAAGCATTAACCCTACAGAACAGGCGCTGGAGCAATTACCTGAGGAGGTTGGGGGAGCAGAGCTTGTCAAGGCGGTGATTCCGACCAAGTTTGGGGAATCCCTGCGCCGAGTAATTGCACTCGCAGAGGAATCATCAGTCGATGCAATTGTCTGTATGGGGCAGGCAGGTGGCCGGGCACATATCACCCCGGAGCGAGTCGCCATTAATGTGATGGATGCCGAAATTCCTGATAACGCGGGTTATCAGCCAGTGGATGTACCGGTCGTGGAGGGTGGCCCAGCGGCGTATTTTTCTACGCTACCGGTAAAGGAAATGGTCGCGGCGATGGATGATTGTCCGGCGCGGGTGTCGAATACGGCGGGGACTTTCGTGTGCAATCAGCTCCTGTATGGTCTTTTGCATCACTTCGCGGGGACGGAGGTGCGCGCGGGATTTGTACATGTTCCCTATATTCAGGAGCAGAACAAAGCGGATAAGCCCATGATGGCGCTAGCTGAGATAGTCGAGGGGATAAAGCGGGCACTCTGGGCGGTGCAGGCTAGTTAGGGTAGCCTTTGTGGCTTTTTGGACCAGCGAAATATAGATTTATGGATATGTCTCGCTTTAGCCCTCTCAACTGGCCAGTTGTGCGCCAGCTGCGTAGCGGCGATCCCTTTGGCAGGGACGTCAATACGCAGTCTCAAAAGAGCAAGGATAAACATGGACGCACCGTGGAAGCGGACCGCGTGGTGCAGTCAGTGTGCCCGTACTGTGCGGTCGGTTGCTCGCAGCGCGTGTATGTCAAAGATGACCGTGTCATCCAGGTAGAGGGTGATCCGGATTCGCCCATTTCTCGTGGGCGCTTGTGCCCGAAGGGATCTGCGTCGGAGCAGCTCATTAACTCTGCTACGCGCCTGACCAAGATTAAATATCGCGCGCCTTACTCTTCGGAGTGGCAGGATCTTGATGAAGATACCGCGATGGAGATGATTGCGGATCGTTTCTTGGAGGCGCGTCGCAACGGTTGGCAGGATGTCGACGATGAGGGGCGCACCCTCAATCGCACGATGGGCATCGCCGGTTTGGGCGGTGCGACCTTGGATAATGAGGAAAATTACCTCATTAAGAAACTGTTTACCGCAGCTGGTGCGATACAGCTTGAGAACCAGGCTCGCATATGACACTCTGCCACCGTTCCTAGTCTAGGAACTTCGTTTGGCCGCGGCGGCGCAACCCAACCGCTGCAGGATATGGCGAATGCGGACTGCATCGTCATTGAGGGTTCTAATATGGCCGAGTGCCACCCAGTGGGATTCCAGTGGGTAGTGGAGGCCAAAAAGCGTGGTGCACGCGTTATTCACGTGGATCCGCGCTATACGCGTACGTCCGCGTTTGCGAATCGCCATATTGGTATTCGCGGCGGCACGGATGTAGTGCTATTGGGTGCAGTGATTAACTATCTGCTGGAAAATGAGCTGTACTTCCATGACTATGTGGTGGCGTATACCAATGCGCCGATGATTATCTCGGAGGACTACCAAGACACCGAGGATCTAGATGGTTTGTTCTCTGGCTATGACCCAGAGACCGGAAAATACGTTACGGATTCGTGGCAGTACGTGCAGAAGCCCGAGGGTGCGTCGTGGAATGTGGAACGCGATGAATCGCTGGAGCATCCGAATTCGGTCTTCCAGATTCTCAAGCGCCATTATGCACGCTATACGCCTGAGATAGTGGAGGAGACCTGCGGTATTGCGCAGGAGGACTTCTATTACCTAGCGGAGTCGATCGCGCGGAATTCCACGCCGGATCGCACCACGTGCTTTGCTTATGCTTTGGGCTTTACTCAGCACACTTTGGGCGCACAGTTCATCCGTACCGCAGCCATCTTGCAGCTGCTGACCGGTAATGTGGGCCGACCAGGCTCGGGCATTATGGCGTTGCGTGGACACGCGTCTATTCAGGGGTCTACTGATATTCCGACCCTGTTCCACTCCCTGCCGGGGTATTTGCCTATGCCGGGCGTCGATAAGCAAAGCTGGCCTGAGTATGTAGATGGCATCCGCAATGAGTCGCAGAAGGGCTTCTGGCAGATCGGAGAGAACTATGCGGTCTCGCTGATGAAGTCCTACTGGGGCGATGCAGCGACCAAGGAAAACGGGTGGGGTTATGACCTCATGCCACGTATTTCTGGTGCGCATTCGACCTATGAAACGCTCATGGCAATGCTGGATGAGCAGGTGGAAGGCTATTTTGTCTTCGGCCAGAATCCGGCAGTGGCGCAGTCTAATGGCGGCATGCAGCGCCGTGGCTTGGCGGCGCTGAAATGGCTGGTTGTGCGCGATTTCCAGGAGATTGAGACTGCCTCGTTCTGGAAGGATTCGCCGGAGATTAAAAACGGCGAGCTCAAGACCGAAGATATCGGTACCGAGGTTTTCTTGATGCCGGCGGCAACCCACGTGGAAAAGGCCGGTACCTTCACCCAAACCCAGCGCATGTTGCAATGGCGTTTCCAGGCGGCACCGCCGCCAGGTGATGCCAAGAGTGACCTGTGGTTCTTCTACCAGTTGGGCAAGAAGATTAAGGAGCGTCTGCGCGATTCCACTGATCCGCGTGATCTGCCTTTGCAGAAGGTCACGTGGGATTATGTGGAAACCGAGGAAGGCGAGCCGAATTCTGAGGACGTCCTCAAGGAGATCAACGGTTATTACCTTGAGGGCCCGAAGAAGGGCGAGCTTTTGCCTGCCTTCGTGGAGATGAAAAATGATGGCAGCACCTCGGGTGGCTGCTGGATCTACACTGGCGTGTTCAAGGATGGTATTAATCAATCCGCGCGCAAGGTTCCTGGGTCGGAACAGAATGAAGTAGCCCCGGAGTGGGGTTGGGTGTGGCCAGCAAACCGCCGCCTGCTCTACAACCGTGCTTCGGCGAAGCCGGATGGCACTCCGTGGTCGGAGCGCAAGAAGTATGTGTGGTGGGATGCTGACCAGGGGAAGTGGGTTGGCGATGATGTACCGGACTTCCCGGTTACTAAAGCCCCTGACTACAAGGCTCCGGTCGACGCCGTGGGGCCGGACGCCCTCGATGGCACCGATGCCTTCATCATGCAGGCTGATGGCCGCGGTTGGCTCTTTGCACCGACCGGGCTTTCCGACGGCCCCTTGCCCACCCACTATGAGCCGCACGAGTCCCCGGTACACAATGTGCTGTACAAGCAGCAGCAATCGCCGACGCGTCTGACCATTAAGCGGCCAGATAACCTGTCGCGCCCAGAGCCAGGCGAACCTGGCTCGGAGGTGTTCCCATTCGTGTTCTCCACTTATCGTTTGACGGAGATGTACACCTCGGGTGCGATGTCACGCCGCTTGCCGTATCTGGCGGAGCTGCAGCCGGGCCTATTCTGCGAGGTTGATAAGGCCTTGGCAGAAAAGCGTGGGCTAGAAAATGGAAAGTGGGCCACCATCGTCTCGCCTCGCGGCGTGATTGAGGCGCAGGTCTTGGTCACTGACCGTATGCAGATGATGAAGATCAATGGCGAGGAGTTCCACCAAATTGGTTTGCCGTATCACTATGGCGAGTCCGATTCCACAGCCGTAGCTGGCGATGGTGCCAATGATTTGCTGGGCCTCACGCTGGAGCCGAATGTATTCATTCAGAATTCCAAGATCGGCGCCTGCGATATCCAGCCGGGGCGTCGTCCTCGTGGTGAGGCCCGTGTGGAGATGCTCAAGGAGTACCAGAAGCGTGCGCACCTGAATCTGGATTCCGGTAATGATCTGCTCACTGTGGATGATTCCTTCACCTATAACCCAGAGCCGCAGCAGCCCGTGGATGCGGACACGCCCGGCGAGAAGGGCGAGGAAAGCGAAGAAGGTAAGTAAATGACAAATCTACTGACCGAGAACGCGAGCCGGCACGGCTACGATAAGTACCGACGCATGGCCTTTTTTACCGATACCTCCATTTGTATTGGTTGTAAGGCCTGCGAGGTGGCGTGCAAGGAGTGGAACCGCAATCCGGTAGAAGGCTATGACGTCACCGGTGATTCCTATGACAACACCGGTGCGCTGGGAGCTAATACTTGGCGGCACGTGGCCTTCGTGGAACAAAATAATGACCGTATTGAGCACGCCCGCGAGGAGGGAAAGAAGCTCATTTCTTTGGGCATGCCTTCGGTCGGGGCGCAGCCGCAAGAAGTTGATACCACTCCGCCGGATACCGATACCTTCCGGTGGCTGATGTCCTCGGATGTCTGCAAGCACTGCACGCATGCAGGTTGCCTCGATGTCTGTCCTACCGGCGCACTGTTTCGCACCGAATTTGGCACTGTGGTGGTGCAAGATGACGTGTGCAATGGCTGCGGTACCTGCGTAGCCGGTTGCCCGTTCGGTGTCATTGAACGCCGCGATGATGGCGGTGTGGCGCTGAAATATGACAAGACCGCCACGGTGGATTACGTGGATAATTCCCATGCTGGCGTCAACGTGTTGAAAAAGCTCAAGCAGCTTGCCCCGCAAGGCCCGGACCATACACCGGGCGAGGCGATGCCGATCAAGAACTTGGGCGTGGCCCAAAAGTGCACTATGTGCTATGACCGCTTGAAGCAAGGCGAGCAGCCAGCGTGTTCTAAGACCTGCCCGACGGATTCCATCCAGTTTGGCCCTTATGAGGAGATGGTGGCCGCCGCCAAGGAACGTGTGCGGGTACTGCACGAGCAGGGGATTACTGAAGCCCGGCTTTATGGTGCTAATCAAGACGATGGTGTTGGCGGAACCGGTTCCATCTTCTTGCTTTTGGATTCGCCAGAGGTCTATGGGCTTCCGCCTGATCCACGCGTGCCGACGGCGGATTTGCCGCAGATGTATAAGACCGCAGTGAAGGCTATCGGCGGTATGGCGCTGGCCGTGGCCGGTTCCTTCCTGATTGGGGGACGTAAATGAGCAACTTTGATGAGTACCGCCCGCCGCAGCCGGAGCGTCGTAATCGCTACCGGAAATTTGATGGCGCCAAGCCTAAAAAGAAGCGCAAGCGCCCAGGCGCGGGCGCGCAGGATGGTTCCAAAGAAGAGCGCATGGCGCAGGATTTCGAGTTCTCGTCCTACTACGGCCGGCCAGTGGTTAAGGCGCCGCCGTGGGAATGGCCAATCGGTGCGTATCTCTTCTTGGGCGGTGTCAGTGGCGGATCGGGACTTTTGGCCGCCGGCGCACAGGCCGTAGGTAATGCGCCGCTGCGTCGTACCACGCGCCTTTCTGCCTTTGGCGCGGCGGCCGCGGGATCAGTCTTTTTGATTCTGGATTTGGGCCGCCCGGAGCGCGCGCTGAATATGTTCCGCGTCTTCAAGGTGACCTCGCCGATGTCTCTGGGATCGTGGATCCTGTCGGGCTTCGCGAGCGCGGCCGCGCTGCCGGCCGCAGCGGAAGTGGATGCAGCGACTGGGCATAAGCTGCCCCTGCCTAAGTTCGTGCGCACGGCGCTGCAGAAAGCGGCTGGACCAGCTGGCGCAGTCGCGGGAGTGCTCGGTGGTCCGCTGGCGGGGTATACCGCGGTATTGCTGTCGAATACCTCGAACCCGGTGTGGAATGACATGAAAAAGCACCTGCCGTATGTCTTTGTTTCCTCGGCAGCGGCGGCGTCATCGGGAATGGCTATGGTGACGACTCCGGTCGAGCACGCGGGTCCTGCCCGCGTGTTGGGCATGGCCGCCGCGGCCAGCGATCTAGCGGCGACCAAGGTCTTGGAAGAAGGCATGGAGCCGGAGCCGCGCGAGGAGCTGCACGAGGGTAAGCCGGGCACGCTGATGAAGGCTTCGGAATACCTCATTGCGGCCGGTGGCGTGGGGAGCATGCTGGCTGCGGCCACAAAGTCCCGCGCGGTATCGGTGGCCGCGGGGCTATCGTTGTTGGCGGGATCGGCGTGCACCCGCTTTGGTGTGCTCAACGCCGGCCTAGAAGCAGTGAAGAATCCGGAGACTACCATCGGGCCGCAAAAGCGCCGGGCGGAAAAGCGCCGGCGCGAGCAGGGTCTCGACCACGATGTAGTGAGCCCGGACTAGTCCACCTCCCGTAGGGCGGGAGCGAGTTCCGCGCCGATATCTTCCCTGCGTTGTTGCTCGGCTGCGGAGCAATAAAACTGCCGGTCGGTGGACCCGAAGGGGAGGGGAGCATGCGCTTGGCGATGCCCCCTCGGTTGCACACCCCATCAACCCCAGCGCGGCTAGGGGCGCCGGGGAGAAGAAATTTTAGGCCTTGATATAAGCATCGCCGGTGCGCTCGGTGGTGTGGCCGATGACGGGGTAGCCGGGGACCTCGCCGATAAGGAGGAGGCCGCCGGAAGTTTGGGCGTCGGCAAGCAGCACCAGCTCTTCCTCGCTCAAGGAGGTTTCCAGGTGCGGGCGTACCCAGTCGAGATTGCGGCGGGAGCCGCCGGGGATGAATCCTTCCGCCAAGGCCTCTTTCGCGCCGTCGATGGTGGGCACTGCGGAAAAGTCGAGCTCCGCGGCGATGCCAGAGGCGCGGCACATCTTATAAAGGTGGCCGAGCAGGCCGAAGCCGGTGACATCGGTGGCCGCACGCACGCCCGCCTCCACCGCGGCACGGGCGGCCTCGCGGTTCAAGGTGGTCATGGAATCGACTGCGGCTTGGGATACCTCGCCGGTGGCCTTGTGTTTATTGTTAAGGATGCCTACGCCGATGGGCTTGGTGAGGGTAATGGGCAGGCCGGGCTCGGCGGCGTCATTGCGCATGAGCTTTTCGGGCGCGACGATACCGGTGGCGGCCATGCCATAGAGCGGTTCAGGGGCGGTAATGGAATGGCCGCCGGTAACAGAGATGCCGGCTTCGGTGGCTATGTCCATGCCGCCGCGCAAGACCTCGCGCAGCACGTCGAGTCCGAGCTTTTCATTGGGCCAGCCTACGAGGTTGATGGCGGTAACGGGGGTGCCGCCCATGGCATAGACATCAGAAAGCGCGTTGGCCGCAGCCACTCGCCCCCAATCGTAGGGGTCATTGAGCATCGGGGTGAAAAAATCCGCGGTGGAAATAACTGCTAGACCATCCTGGATTTTGACGGCCGCGGCATCATCGCCGTCATCTAGGCCCACCAGTACATTAGGGTCGGCCTTGCCCATCAGGCCCTCGACGGCAGACTCAAGCTGGCCAGCGGGAATCTTGCAGGCGCAACCGCCGCCTGCGGCGAAAGAGGTGAGTTTAATATCTTCGGTCATAGCGCCATTTTACTCATCTCCAGAGATTATCTGGCTGCAAAGCTAGGGCGGGAAACCGCTTGTGGCGACGTGTGGCGATAGGGCAGAGGGCGCTGAGTTTTCGCCTTCGAGGGGCTTGGTAGACGTAGGGGTGACAGGTGTATTGGTACCAGGGAATGCGCGTGTAAGGTGAGCACACGGAGGCGTACGTGTCCTGGTGGGCGCCCCGGTCTTCAAAACCGGTGAGGCCGAGCATCTCGGTCTGGCAGGTTCGATTCCTGTCCGTCTCCGCCACTCGCGCGCAAGGAGGAATGCCACAGTGCCCACGTCCACCCCTGCAGCCAGCCCCGATCCCCGTCGGAATATTCCCCGCATGGATGAGCTGCTCCAGCTGCCAGAAGTAGAAGCCGCGCGACAGCGCCTTGCCGAGCACACCATTCGTGCAATTGTTCAGCGCACAGTTGCCCAAGCACGCCGCGGCGAGCTGCCTATCAACGATATCCCCACAGAAATTGCGCAGCGCCTGGGTCAGAAGAGGGTGCATTCCCTGCGGCCGGTCATCAACGCCACCGGCGTCATCATCCATACCAACTTAGGGCGCGCCCCTCTTCCGGGAGCCGCAGTAGAGGCCCTTCATGACGCCGCCTCTTATACCGACGTGGAAATGGACCTTGATTCCGGCAAGCGCTCGAAAAGCCGCGGAGCTGGCGCCACGGCTGCGCTGCTCGCCGCCTGTCCCGGTGCAGAAGATGCCCTCGTGGTCAATAACGGTGCCAGTGCCTTGCTTTTAGCCACTGCCGCACTCGCCCCGGGCAAAGACGTCATCATTTCGCGCGGCGAACTTATTGAGATCGGTGCGGGCTTTCGTTTGCCGGAGCTCATCGAGTCTACGGCCACGCGCCTCAAGGAGGTCGGCGCGACTAATCGCACGCATCTGGCCGACTATGAGCGCGCGCTGGGGGAAAATACCGGCGCCATTTTGAAGGTACACCCCTCCAATTTCCGCATTGAGGGCTTTACTTCTGCAGTCGGGGTGGATGAGCTGCACCGCCTAGCAGCGCAGCACCATACGCGGCTCATTGTGGACCTGGGTTCTGGTTTGCTAAATCATGATCCCGCATTGCCGGAGGAACCAGATATTCAGGCCCAGCTGCGCGCCGGCGCCGATATCGTCATTGCCTCCGGCGATAAGCTACTCGGCGGCCCGCAGGCAGGAATTTTGCTCGGTACCAAGGAGGCGATTGCTGCGGTGAAAAAGCACCCACTTGCGCGCGCCGTGCGTATAGACAAGCTGCGCCTCAACGCCTTGGAGGCCGCAATTTCCACGCCTTCGAATGCGGTGCAGGATGCATTGCATCTGGCCAGAGAGACCCATCGCGCACGCACGGAAGCGATAGCGGAGGCAGTCGGTGCGCGCGTAGTGCCCCACGATGGCCGCGTAGGCGGTGGCGGGGCGCCCGAATACCCGCTATCTGGTTTCGCGGTTAGCCTGCCCGAACACTTTGCGGACGCGCTTCGCCACCACGAACCACCGGTGGTAGCCCGCGTGCATCAGGGCAGCTGCTTAGTGGATATCCGCTGCGTTCCCGCAGAACAAGACGCCATGGTCATTGCCGCTATTAAGGCGGTGGGCTAGGTGTACGTCGTTGCCACCGCCGGCCACGTGGATCATGGCAAGTCCACCCTGGTGCGCGCACTTACGGAGATGGACCCGGACCGGTGGGAAGAAGAAAAGCGCCGTGGGCTCACCATTGACCTAGGATTTGCCTGGACCACCTTGCCCTCTGGTGCAGATGTGGCTTTCGTGGACGTGCCTGGCCATGAAAAATTCTTGGGCAATATGCTTGCCGGCGTGGGCCCGGCCCCAGTGGTCCTTTTCGTGGTGGCAGCTGATGAGGGGTGGCAAGCCCAGTCCACCGATCATCGCGATGCCTTGCGCGCACTGGGCGTAGAGCATGGCATTATCGCTCTTACCCGCAGCGACCGCGCCACCGTGGATCGCACCGCCGAGATCCGTGCGGAGCTGGCAGATACCCCGCTTGCCGACGCCCCCATTATCCCCGTCTCCGCCCCTACCGGCGAAGGCATTGCAGAGCTGCGGCGGGCGCTGGATGATGTGCTTGCTGAAGTACCTGCTCCCGATCCGACAGCCCCAGTGCGCCTGTGGGTCGACCGTGCGTTTAGCGTAAAGGGAGCGGGCACCGTGGTCACCGGAACACTCGCCGCGGGCAGCTTGCGCGTAGGCGATAGCCTGCAAGTGGTGACAGCTGAGGGCGAAAAGACGGTGGAGATTCGGGGACTGCACAGCGAAAATCGCGCACAGGAATCCCTTGGCCCTGTCACCCGCGCGGCCGTCAACTTGCGGGGCGTGGATGCCGCCGAGATACACCGCGGCGACGTAGTGCTGAGCCCAGGCGCATGGCGACTGGTGGAGCACCTCGATATTCGCCGCACCTTTGGCGCCGAGCTCGATGGGCTGCCAGATAACCTCGTCGTCCACACCGGTACCGCCGGGGTAGAGGGCCACTTGCGGCCCCTTTCGCCCGATTTCGCGCGCCTTAGCTTGGCCCACCCGCTGCCCCTTCGACTCCTCGACCGCTTCGTCGTCCGCAGCCCCGGCGGCCGCCACGTCGTCGCCGGGGTAGAAGCAGTAGATCTCCGCCCGCCGGAGCTTAACCGTCGCGGTGCAGCCCGCCGCCGCGCAGAAGAACTCAGCGCGCAGGAGTCATTTAGGGATCCTGCCTCCTATCTGCGGCGCGTCGGCTACGCCCGCTTGGATGACCTCGCCCGCGATGGCTTCGATACTGCCGCGCCACCGGCAGGCATCATCGCCTTCCGCGAGTGGTGGATAGCCGCTTCCCAGGTAACGCGGTGGAAGGAAGCACTCAACGATGCTCTGCATGCCCACGCTGCCGCACATCCCTTGGCACCGGGAATGCCTCGCAAAGCGGCCATGGATGCCCTCGGCCTGCGCGATGAAGGATTACTAGGGCTTGCGATTGCCGCTGCGAAAGCAGAAAGCAGTGAGGGAGTGCTGCGCTTGCCTGGGCAACGGGTGGAGCTCGGCGCGGCTGAGCAGGGCATTGCTGCTATCGAGGAGAGACTTAAAGCAGCACCTTTTGCGGCACCGGAGGCAGATGATTTAGCGGAGCTGGGCCTGGGTACCAAGGAGCTTGCTGCCGCTGAGCGCGCCGGGCGCCTGTTGCGTCTTCAGCACGGCATTGTGCTTTTGCCCTCGGCGCCAGAGGAAGCGCGCCGGCACTTGGCCGAGCTGGAACAGCCCTTCACGCTTTCTGCTGCCCGCCGGGCCTTGGGGACGACGCGACGGGTAGCCATTCCGCTCCTGGAATATTTAGATGCCCAGCGGATTACTCGCCGCGGGGAGGGAGGCTGCAGAACCTTGCGCTAGCAAGGACACTTTGGCGGGGCCGGTAGCTATTTGCGGTGGTTTCCTCCGCGGTAGTGGGAAGTCTCGCGTGCTACGCGCCGAGCCCGCACGCGCGCGGATTCGGAAGAATAACGGCCTGGTTCCTCGGCTACCGGGAGCACGCGCCAACTAAAACTCTGCTCGCCTGGGACAGAGGAGACCAAATCTGCAAGCTTGGCGCTGGCTTTAGGTGGCGTGGCCGAGTGAGCAGTTTGTTGTAGCGAAGCTGGCTGGGAAGGCGCAGCGGGTGCGGCTGGCTGCGCGTGCGGTCCTTGCGGACGACGCGAGCCCGTGGGAAGTGCAGTGACGATGGTCTCGCCGGATACTGTGTGATCCCAGACTTCGGGCGGCGTGGGCATGGATGCGGGCGCGGCGGCAGGAATCGCAGGTTGGGGAGCAGGCACGCGCAATGGTGGGACGGCGGGGGAGAAGATTTCCTCGGTGGTGGCGGTATCGGCGGGGATATCGACTGCAAGCATGCCGTGGCTCGTGTAGGCACGGGCGGACAGCCCCGCTCCGGAGGCACTAGCAGCCTCGAATGCGGCACGCAGACCAGGCAGCGAGGCGATATCGCCGCAGGGGCCGAGAACCATATCGTCGCAGGTAGCCACAGCCGTACCGGAAAGGTCTTCCAGGGTAACGAAGAATTGTTGCGTACCCATGCACTGAAGCTGGGGTGAGGAAAGGTCGCCGGCGGCGACGTCGATAAGCACGCCTCGTCCTCCGGCAAGCAGCGCGGTTCCTTGGGGCTGGTCATTGACCGGAACCATCCACGGCCACAAGCCAAGGGACACGGCAATCTCCACCTCGCCGTCAACTACTTCCACTGTGGCAATAGTCTGTGGCTGGGCAAATGAGTTTTTCAAACGCTCTAGGGCGGGGTACTCCGCGGCTTCGACTTCGTCCAAAAAACCTAAGAAGCCGAAGTCTGAGCGGATGCGCCAGCCGTTGGTGTAGGTATCGGGCTCTAGGGAGACATCGACAAGCGCTGCATGCTCGGACACGCCGGGGATACTCAACGCGGTGCCCAGCACGGGGTGCTCAAGGACTGCGACATGCTCCACGCCGAAGTAACTAGTCGCGAGCGGGTAAAGCGCCATAGAAAGTCACTCCCAAGGTTAAAGGCCGGTAAACAATGCTGGACCTATTTTACGCATATGGGGGTAAGGCTGACGCCAGCTTTATATCCAGCGAGTTTTTATTAATGTGTAGACATCTCTTTCAAAGTGACGCCTGAAAATAGAATAGGAGTAGAACCATCTCTTCTTCACCGTCTTCTTCATCCCGCCCTGTGCGCGGGGTAAATAGCTCGGAAGAAAGTAAAAAACGCACCCGCAACGCCAAGCGCATTCTCAAAGACATTATGTACCCGCATAATATCCACCCTGCGCTGGTGCCGGGCGTTTCCATTGAGGATCAGAAGGTTAAATATGGAGTGGATAAGCCGATCCTCGTGGCGGTCGGCGGCCTAGTCATGGCCTTCGTCATTTGGGGTGTGGTTGCGCCCGAGCAAGTCTTTGATGCCTCTTCGGCCGCGCTGGATTGGGTAATGCGCAACTTGGGTTGGATTTTTACTGCCTTGGCTACGTTCCTGATGTTTTTGCTCCTCATCTTGGCCTTTTCCAAGTACGGCAAGATTCCACTGGGGCTCGATGGGGAGAAGCCAGAGTTTTCCACGGTGAGCTGGGCTGCGATGCTCTTTGGTGCCGGCATTGGTATCGGCATTATCTTCTTCGGACCCTTCGAACCGCTGAGCTACTACCTTTCGCCGCGGCCAGGCGCGTACGAGGCAGCTAGCGATGAAGCCGTGCTTGGGGCAATGGCTCAGGCCGCCATGCACTGGGGATTTAATGCTTGGGCAATCTATGCCATCGTGGGCTTGTGCGTGGCCTATGTGTCTTTCCGCCGCGGCCGCGTTCCCCTGATGAGTTCCATTTTGATGCCGCTTTTTGGCAATCGCTCTACAGATTCCCTGCCGGCGCGCATCATCGACGGCCTGGCCATTATTGCCACGCTCTTTGGTACCGCCGCGACCTTGGGCATTGGTGCGCTGCAGATCGGCCGCGGCGTGGAATTGGTTAGCGGCTGGTCCACCACCGGCAATACTGCGGCGCTGGTCATTATCGTGGTGCTGTCTATCGGCACGATTTTTTCGGCCGTTTCGGGCGTGGCTAAGGGCATTCGTTGGCTCTCAAATATCAACCTTGTGCTAGCGCTTGCGCTGGCGCTGTTCTTCTTCGTGGTAGGTCCCACCGCTTTCTTGATCAACATGTTGCCGGCAGTGGTGATTGAGTATCTCGATGAAATGCCGCAGATGCTCTCTGCCAATATGGGCGAAGGCGAAGATATGGTGGAATTCCTCTCCTCATGGACCACCTTCTACTGGGCTTGGTGGGTATCGTGGTCACCATTTGTGGGTGTTTTCGTAGCCAAGATTTCGCGCGGGCGTACCATCCGCCAATTCGTGCTTGGCGTGCTGCTTATTCCATCGGCCATCATTGTTGCTGCCTTTACCGTCCTTGGTGGCACCACCATTTGGCTGCAGCGCCGCGATGGCGATATCGCCCCGGACGGCACCATTGACTCTATGCCGGCGGCAGAAGATATCTTCTTTAAGGTCCTGGACCATTTCCCAGGTGCTGAGTGGATGGCACCCATTGTCATTCTCATGCTGGTTGTCTTCTTCATTACCACGGCGGACTCCGCATCCATTGTGAACTCGCAGCTCACGCAGCGGGGTAACCCCAAGCCAAACCCTATTGTTACCGTCTTTTGGGTGGTGTGCATGGCCGGCATCGCCGTGGTCATTTTGCTCGCTGGCGGACGCAATGCGCTGCAGGGCCTGCAGAACCTTATTACGATTACCTCTCTGCCATTTGCGGTCATCATTGTGCTTATGTGTATCGCGCTGGTGCGCGAGCTGCGCCATGATCCAATCTCTATCCGTCACTTCTACGAGGATGAGGCGGTTTCTAATGCGATTGTGCGTGGCGTGCGCGATTATGGTGATAACTTTGCCTTGTCCATTGAACCGACGGAGGGGGACTATGCAACGGGCGCGCACTTCAACTCCACTGCAGCAGAGGTGACCGATTGGTACGCGCGCACGGACGAGGAAGGCCACGCTGTGGGCTATGACTACGAGACAGGCGAGTACGTGGACAATGATCCTTCTATCAAGAATGGCGAATTTATCTCCCCTGTGCCTGAGGACAAGGATGAGGGTTAATACCTGATAATTATTATCAGGTAGGGTGCCAGCTATGACTCTTAGTACCTTTGCTTTCGCCTTCGCCTTGGTGCTGCTTTCGGGGCTATCGACCTCGATTGGCGGAGCCTTGGCGGTGGGCAAGCGGCAGCCAGGTCCGGCTTTCATGGCTGCAGCCCTAGGTCTTTCGGCCGGTGTCATGCTCTACGTCTCCTTCATGGAGATTCTCCCCGAAGGCATGTCTCAGCTTTCCGACGCCCTCGGGGGCGAAGTCGCCGGCACTTGGGCCGCCGTCGGCGCCTTCTTTGCTGGCATCGCCGTCATTGCCATCATTGACCGGCTCGTGCCGGAAGAGATCAACCCCCATGAGCCGGCTACGACGGCCGAAGAGGCACGACGCAAAAAGCTGATGAAAACTGGCGTATTTACCGCCTGCGCACTGGGCCTGCACAATTTTCCGGAAGGATTCGCCACCTTCTTATCCGGCCTAGAATCTAAGGAAATCGCGGTGCCGGTGGCGGTGGCAATCGCCATTCACAATATCCCGGAAGGCATCGCGGTGGCCGTCCCGCTGCGGGAGGCAACCGGATCACGCACGAAGGCCTTCTGGTGGGCCACCTTGTCTGGACTGGCGGAGCCGATTGGCGCACTCATTGGTTTCGGCATTCTCATGCCGGTTATAGGGCCGGCCACGATGGGAATCAGCTTCGCCGCCATCGCCGGCATCATGGTCTTTATCTCACTGGATGAGCTTTTGCCCACCGCCGAAGAAACCGGCGAGCATCACCACGCCATTTATGGCCTGATCGCCGGCATGGCCGTAATGGCGGTGTCGCTCATGCTATTTATGTAGCTGCTGGGCTGCGGTGATTTAAGCCTAAGCCTCCGCCTGCTTGGCAGAGGAGGCCGAGGACTTGCCAAAGGAGGCCTTGACCGCCATGACGATGGTGGCGATGACCGTGCCGAGAACCAGTCCGCACACCATGGACATGCCGGTCTCTGCCAGCCAGGCCAGGGCGCCATTAGAAATCTTTTCGGTCACGGAAGCGATGAATTCGTGTGGCTGATTCATGCCGAATTCGTGCAAGCCCTTGACCACGATATGGCCGCCGACCCATAGCATCGCGGCGGTACCGATGACGCCGATAATATCGAGCACAATGGGCATGCCCTTGACCAGCGCGTTGCCCACCGTGGATTTGCCATTGTGGCGCTCATTTAAGGCTATGCCAATATCGTCCATCTTGACCAATAGGCCCACGGCACCGTAGACACCCAAGGTCAATATGATGCCGACGAAAATGAGGGCTCCGAGGCGCATCCAGAACGGCTGGTCGATGACCTCGTTCAAGGAAATGACCATGATTTCAGAGGATAAGATGAGGTCAGTGGTAATCGCGGACTTGACCAAGCTGTCTTCGGCGTCGGCACCCTTTTCTTGCACCGACTCGGTTTCTTTCTCTCGGTGGGGAAGAAGGTGGTGCAAGATTTTCTCGGCACCCTCGAAGCAAAGGTAGGTACCGCCGCACATCAAGATAGGTGTGAGTGCCCACGGCGCGATCCAGGAGAGGATCATCGCGATGGGCAAGATGATAACGAGCTTATTGATAAGCGAGCCCTTGGTGATGCGCCAAATCATCGGCAGCTCGCGCTGCGGCTTAATCCCTTCGACGTATTGCGGGGTTACCGCGGCATCATCGACTACAACACCAGCGGCTTTCACCGAGGTCTTGCCCGCGAGTGCGGCCACATCGTCAACGCTGGAAGCAGCGGAGCGGGCGATCAAAGCGACGTCGTCAAGCAGCGCAAATAGGCCACCGGCCATAAATTATCCTTCTGGGGTTAGGGTAATGTCATCGGACCACGTCAAGTTTATCCCTTGATGTGCCAACCAAGCCATCGCATCGTCACCGCTGCGAGTAATGCCTTCCACTGCGGTTAGGGTGGTGTCGATCGCTTTTTCTGCATCCTCGGCAGTAATCAAGCCAGCGGAGGTGGCGGCAGAGAGCTCATCAATATCGAGCACGGAAATGGGCTCGCCGCGCGTTGCGACCAGGTCCACATAAAGATCGCGGGTGGTCCAGACCGCACCATCGCGCTGGATTTCGGCAACGTCGATATAAAAATCCTGGTGGACGTCTACGCCCGGACGGAAGTGAAAGATATTGGCACGCAGGTTAAGGCCGGGGAGCAGCCACGATTCTAGGTAACCAAAGCGTGGGTGATCGGCGCCGCGGGCCATGTACAGACCAAACTCGGTTTCGGCGTAGGTATCGACCTCGCGCAGGAAACCTTTGGGGTCGGTATTGGTGTAATCGGTGGTATTAAAGGTCTCGCGCTTGACCGGATGGAGGTCCGCCGCCATTTACTTCACCTCAAGGAAAGCGGCAGTGGGGGCGAATTTGCAGTGGGACTCTTGGGTTTTAACGCCGCCGGATAGAAGCGCGATAACGGTACCCTTGCCGGTCTGGGCGGTGCCGGACAAGGTAGTGGGGCCATCCTGGTTGATGCCGTTGTTATTCAGCGGGGTGATGCCGCTGCGCAGGGTATCGAGGTTGAACCACTGCACATTCATTCCGCCCTGCTCGCGCGCGGCCGGAGGAGTACCAAGAGCAGTAAAGAGGAAGACGGTTTCGCCCGGTTTTGCGCCGGGTGCCGGCATTTCCGTGGGGCCAGGTACGGCAATGGCCGAGCCCATGGCATCGCTGGTGCCGCCGATGCAATGCGCGGAGACCGTGGGCCAATAAAACTGGCGGAAATTCGGGTTATTGCCCTCCGGCATAGCCACGCCGCCCTTGCCATCGCCGCCGCCGGCGAAGAATGCGAGGCCGGATAGGATGGCGTTGCGGGCATCTTCTGGAATCCACGGTTGAGCCGCGAAGGCGCGGATGCGATCTTGGGTTTCCTGATTGGGGCGGCCTAGCTCGTCGAGGGGGCTATGGGAAGAAGCCTGCTGCACCAGGGAAGAAAGGTCTGGTGCAGATGCTTGCGCTGGGGCGACGAGTGGGGAGGCGAGGCCGATGAGCGCGGCCGTGGCGGCGGAAATATAACCGATGCGGCCGGATAGGCGCCAGGTGGTGCGGGCGTTGCTCACGTTATCAATTCCTTGGGTGCGGTCTCGGTCAGGGCATTCAAACCCCATTAGTCACAATCGTAACAATAGTACCTAAAGTAACGATAGTGATAGCTAGGGAGGTGTCAAGTGTGTTTGCGATCTATAAGAATCTTCGCTCGCCCTATACGGTGCGTTACCGGGTAAAGCCAACCCCAATGCTGCGCTTGGCCCTTTAAGGGGGTATCGTGGGAGGTCGTTCAAGATCAATTTCGCGCGCGCAAGCGCTGTAGATCCTCCGAAGGAGTAACCCACTAGTGAGTAATACCGAGTTCCGTAATGTTGCCATTGTCGCGCACGTTGACCATGGCAAGACCACCCTGGTCAACGGCATGCTGGAGCAGTCCGGCGCCTTTGGTGACCACGGTGAACACACGGACCGCGTCATGGACTCCAATGATCAGGAGCGCGAGCGCGGCATTACCATTCTGGCCAAGAACACGGCCATTCACCGCAAGGGCCTAGGCAAGGACGGCCAGGACCTGATTATTAACGTCATCGACACCCCAGGCCACGCCGACTTCGGTGGCGAGGTCGAGCGCGGTATTTCCATGGTGGATGGCGTCGTCTTGCTCGTCGATGCCTCCGAGGGACCGCTGCCGCAGACCCGCTTCGTGCTCACCAAGGCACTGGAAGCCAAGCTGCCGGTTATTATCTGCGTGAACAAGACTGACCGTCCGGATGCCCGCATCGACGAGGTTGTCTCCGAGTCCCAGGACCTCCTGCTGGAAATCGCCGCCGGCCTGGAGGATGAGGAAGCTGCAGCCGCCGCCGAGGAGCTGCTGGACCTGCCGGTTCTCTACGCTTCCGGCCGCGCCGGCGTTGCCTCCACCGAGAACCCAGGCGATGGCAACGTCCCTGCGGGCGAGGATCTGCAGCCGCTTTTCGACGTCATCTATAACGTCCTCCCAGAGCCTTCCGCTACCGTCGACGCCCCACTGCAGGCGCACGTGACCAACCTGGACGCCTCCGACTTCCTAGGCCGTATCGCGCTGCTGCGTATCTACGCCGGCCGCATTAAGAAGGGCCAGCAGGTGGCCTGGATCCACTACGACGAGGATGGCAACCAGCACACCAAGACCGTGAAGGTCGCCGAGCTGCTGCGCACCGTCGGCTTCGAGCGTCAGCCGGCCGAGGAAGCCATCGCCGGTGACATCGTGGCTATCTCCGGCATTTCTGACGTCATGATTGGTGACACCATCGCCGATCCGGAGCACCCTGAGGCTTTGCCGCGCATCACCGTAGACGAGCCGGCCATCTCCATGACCATCGGCGTGAACACCTCCCCGATGGCAGGCCAGGGCGGCGGCGATAAGCTCACCGCGCGTATGGTCAAGGCCCGCTTGGAGCAAGAGCTCATCGGTAACGTTTCCCTGCGCGTGCTGCCCACCGAGCGCCCCGACGCTTGGGAGGTCCAGGGCCGTGGCGAGATGGCGCTGTCCGTGCTTATTGAGTCCATGCGCCGCGAAGGCTTCGAGCTGACGATTGGCAAGCCACAGGTTGTGACCAAGGAAATCGACGGCAAGACCTACGAGCCATACGAGATCCTCACCATTGACTCCCCGTCCGAGCACCAAGGTGCTATCACCCAGCTGCTGGCCGCCCGCAAGGGCCAGATGCAGGCCATGGATGTGCGCGAGGGCGACTGGGTACGCATGATCTTCCGCGTTCCTGCCCGTGGCCTCATCGGCTTCCGCACCCAGTTCATGACCGAGACCCGCGGTGCCGGTATCGCTAACTCCATCTCTGACGGCCTGGATGTCTGGGCCGGCGATATCAAGTCCCGCCCGACCGGTTCCCTGGTGGCTGACCGCACCGGCCAGATCACCCAGTACGCGCTGACGCAGTTGGCTGACCGCGGCAACTTCTTCGTCGAGCCGGGCGCCGAGGCTTATGAGGGCATGGTCGTTGGCGCCAATAACCGTGATGAGGATATTGACATCAACATCACCAAGGAAAAGAAGCTGACCAATATGCGCTCCGCTACTGCGGAGGCCACGGTCACCCTGGCCAAGGCACACACCCTTTCCTTGGAAGAAGCACTGGAATTCTGTGGCAACGACGAGTGCGTCGAGGTCGCCCCGGACGTCCTGCGCGTGCGCAAGGTAGAGCTTTCCGCTACCGACCGCAAGCGTGCGGCTGCTCGCGCGAAGCAGATGAATAAGTAGTCAGCATCACTCTAGGTTGTGGTGATTGAGGTTGTGGTGATTGCCGCTGACGTGGCAACCATCGCCGCCACCGCTGCCGCCTCCTCAACTACGGCCTTGACCGCAGAGGAGGCGGTTTTGTCATACTCGACCTCCTTTTTGATTTCCTGAATGCGTGCCCGCATCTCCCGGCGCTTCATTCCCTCCGCATCGTTTTTCAGCAGGGTATAAGCCCCGCTGACCTCGCGGAGAATATCTAGGATGATGACGTCATTGATCGCGGCCGGACGCTGCGCTTTCAATACTGCAACCAGCCGCTCGCGCAGTTCGTTTTCTAGCTCCAGGTCCGTCATGATGTAGCGGTCGCCGCTTATCTGCCACCACTTGGCCTTTTCCACATCGAGCTGTCCATTCGCGTGGAAATCCAAAGCGATGATTTCCCGCGGGGTAAACCACGAAGCCTCCAAGAGGCTCTGCATGCTGGTGGCCTTGTGCTGCTGCAGCTCCTCCCAAGCCCAAGCCAACACGGGGTGCTCCGGGCGCTGTGGAGTAGTCTCCACCCTTTTCTTCTCACCGAGCTCTACATGCCCGCCCAGCAGCAGGTCCGCGAGTACGGTGGCGCGCAGCGCGGCCTCATTATTGGACACCCAGTCTTCCTTCTTGCCGTTGTCCTTGGTCAGTAGAAGGAACATTTCTTGGCAGATGAGCATTGGGGTCTCCTCAAAAAGTAGCGGTCTATGGCCGAGTCTAGCGCCATTAATCTTCGTTTCGGCGGGGTAGAGGGACTAAAGTAGTCCGCGATGAAAAAGAATCCGGCTTCAACA
>ERZ500979.52-NODE-52-length-51222-cov-6.215745_pt1 | contig 51222 bp, 34 predicted proteins | sample MGYA00248864_ERZ500979 | MGnify/ENA primary metagenome ERZ500979 (study PRJEB25958, sample SAMN03398550) | human skin metagenome | study: EMG produced TPA metagenomics assembly of the Human Skin Microbiome Metagenome (human skin metagenome) data set.
TGCCGTGTTCCACAGAAATGTTCCACTGTTACACTTGTGTTCCACTTCTATTGTAACGGTCAACAGCGCAGGTCAGAACAGGTTTTTACACCCTGTGTTCCACTGTTACACTTCCCGCGCAACCTTCTCACGCATGTGCGGGCGCGTGTGCGCGTGATACACGAGACGCATGTGTATACGCAATGCTATACGTCTGTGATGTACGTCACATTATGCTACATATACCCCCATGTTTCTCTCCCGCGCGCGCGTAGAAAAGGTTAAAAAGAAGTGTAACAATGGAACAGTGTAACCCCCGCAACCGCGCTGAGCTGCGAAAACGAGTGTTACACTTCATACAGTCACAAGTGGAACACAAGTGTAACAATCAGCCGAAAAACGCTTAAAAAAGCTCTGACCAGCGACAATGCTCTTTTGAGAAGTGTAACATGCAGGTCAGAAGCACTTTTCGACGAAAAAATGCACTATTCACGCCATCACGCACACCTGTCGAGCCATCTGACCGCACACAGCAGCTGTCTATCCCAGCAAGGCTGTCGAGTCGCTGTCGGTGCAATGGCGCCATGTGGCTGGCCGTGGGAGGGGCCGCAGGGGCGGCTGGGACGCGCTGACGCGCGTCTCGGGCGGTGAAAGCGCACATATCGTCGTTCATCGCTGTATGACACACCCCACCACCGGGGCGTTTGCTTCGCTCATCGGTAATGCCGTAAACTCATAGACATCGCCTCGCCGTACAAACCCGGCGCAGGTCCGCAACCAGACCACATCTCACCATGTGGCCATGGAATACCAATACACACAACGCAATACACAACGTGCCTTGAAGTTCATCCCCTTAAAACGAGAGTTCACGTTGATGCGACATACATTCACTGCTGACGACCTACAGTCAGTCCGCAGGGTGCGCGTGTACCCGGTATCGCCTCATGGCTCACATACACGATGTGGACATACATCGAACATGTGAGGATTGACGCCGTTATGCACCACAGCTTCGTTCTCCCCGCCAGAGGTGGGTTACAGTGACCCACACCAACTATGATCTCCCCACTGACAACCAAAAACTCCCACGGATGCCTCAAGGCACCACCCTAAACGTCGATGAAGTCAGACAACTGCGTGTCGATGCACCCATTAGGTCTGTGGGTACTATCATCACCACCGGGCTTGCCGAATTTTTTGCCGACCCCGACCGCCAGTGGTCAGCACCCATTGGTTCGACTATTCACACCGAAACAGCCGACCAACTGTTGCGCTACATTAATGCCGAAATCGACCGAGAAAATGAGTTCATCGCTTGGTACAACCACGACAACTTCATGCTCGACATCGACCCCGACGGTAAAGACAAAACATCCCGTAGCGCCAGGCGTATCGAACAAACCCGATCCATTGACTACCTCGACACCATCAAATCATTATCCCCCATCCTTGTTGCCGGAGCTATCCGTCGCACCCACCACATCATCACAATCTGCCCGTCGCGCACATCAACCAACCCAGACACTGACATTCTCGCTGTCTATGATGACCGACCCGACTCCGACACATACGGCACCTACCGCACAGATTTAACACTGCTTCGACGAATCTGCCGTCTATTCAACCCAGACCTCAACAAGCGTGACATCGAAGAGGTTCTCACCATCCTCGCTGATGGTGCTCCGCGCCACCCGCGTGCAACCAATCGTGACCTTGTTGCGGTAAACAACGGGATTTTTGATTTTTCCACCAAGACACTCCACGACTTCGACCCTGCTCACATTTTCCTTACCAAGTCACCTGTCGACTATGACCCGAATGCAACAAACCCTGTCATCACCCACCCTGTCGATAAGTCCCAATGGGATATTGAATCGTGGATTACAGACCTCTCCGACGACGAGGGTATCCCCGAATTGCTCTGGGAAATTGCCAGCGCTGTGCTGCGTCCCTACGTGTCGTGGAACAAGTCAGCGTGGCTGTTTAGCGAAGTCGGTAACAACGGTAAAGGCACATTTCTAGCATTGCTTCGCAACCTCACAGGCGAAGGCAACTACGCCTCCATCCCACTATCGGATTTCTCCCGCGACTTCCTGCTCGAGCCTTTGACCAACGCTTCTGCCATCCTCGTTGACGAAAACGATGTGGGTACCTATCTCGACAAAACTGCAAACATGAAAGCCGTCATCACCAATGACGTCATTTCAATCAACCGTAAATATCGTGCCCCCATCAACTATCAATTTTTCGGTTTCATGGTTCAATGTCTCAACGACAAACCCGCAATCCGCGACAAAAGTGAATCATTTTTCCGTAGACAATGCTTCGTGCCATTCAACAAATCATTCACCGGCGCCGAGCGTCGATACATTAAAGATGATTACATTGCCCGCGACGATGTTCTACGCTACGCCCTCCACCGGGTACTCCACATGAATCACTACACTCTGTCTGAACCAGCTGCCGCGCGTGAAGCACTCGACGAATACCGCCTCGACGTCGACCCGGTGCGCGCATTCTGGGATGAATTCTGTGATGAATTCGCGTGGGACTTGGTGCCATATGCTTTCTGCTACGACCTCTATAGTGCATGGAACGCGCGCGCCAACCCTAACTCTAAAACATTGTCGCAACGCAAATTCACCGCCGAGCTTAAAGCTCTCGTCGCCCGCGACGACAGTAATTGGCAACCAGTCGACAACCAACGACCGGGCACACTCATGACTAATCCTGAACCGTTGAGCGCCACATTCGGACTTGACACATGGATCAATTCTGCAGCCACCCCCGGCCAAACCGCCTACACCGTACCGAAAAACCTCCGTGCCATGTATCGAGGTCTACGTCGCATCACACCTGCTTCGACCACCTCAACAGACACTGAAAAAGACACATAAACATTCTCGTCATCTTTCCAGAAAGGACTACTTTCCACCATGACTACGTCACCATTTACCCACAACCCAGCACCCACTGCCGAAACTACAGCCATGACCTTCTACGACATTGAATCCCTACCCCAGATTTTCACTCTTGTCGCACTCACGGTCAGCCCAGAAAAGTCTGTAGCCCCACAGGTACATATTTTCGCCCTCGCTGACGATCATGACACACTACCCATCAACCAGCTTGCCAACGTTGATGTGCTGCGTCGAATCAAAGCCGCCAACCCGGCTCTTGCTGCTGTCGCAGGCGACATGGACCCGGTGTACTTCATTTACGACCTCCACAACCCAGCTCACCGCAACAGTATGTATAGCCTCTGTGGTGTCCCTGCTGCGGGAATCACACTTACAGCCGATGTTGACCCTGACTACGATCCCACGCAACATCCTTTCATCGCAGGGTACAACTCGATGAACTATGACACTGTCATGCTTGCGTTGTTTGCACACATGGCCACCGAAGCAGATACAGCAGGAGCCACCATCACTGCTGCATCCATGCGCCAACACAACGACAATCTGTTTTCCGACGAGTTCATCAAGTCAATGCCGTCTTATTTGCGTGAATACCCTGAAGCATCGAAAATCCGACGCGCCATGCTGCGCTCAGGTCGCCATCTCGACATCGCCCGACTCAACGAACTGCAACAGCGGGTTGGCCTTAAACGCCTTCTCGGCCAACTTGGCTACCAGATTCTCGAATCCGACCGCCTTGGGCCCCACTCTGACAATCTCGCCGGGCTCGACGACCTTATCGAACTCATCGCCTACAACTTGTCCGACGTTGTTGGCACCCGACTATTGTTCGCTGACCCCACATATTCTTCAAGCTTCGATCTGCGGTGTTCACTGCTACGCACCTACCCGGAAACAGTGTTTAACGCTGACCCAGACATTGGCTCCGGTTACGCGGCGCCAAAAATTGATACTGACGCTGTGCAAAACACGCGCCTGACCACCGACTCGTCATCGGCTCAGTTCGCTGCCCGTATTCTCGCCCCCTACCGAGCACTAGCTGATATTCCTGGTCACCTCGCTGACATGCCAGTGGTCAGTCTGCGCTACCCGGATGAGTCCGTAGGAACCCCGCGCAACATTCTGACCGAAACTCGTGATTTCCTCTACGATCTGCTCCCTGCAGACCGCAGCCCTGGTAGCCCAGCGCACACCGCGCTTGAAACGTTCCGTCCAGTCTATGAGTTTTATCGGTCTATTGAGGGACGCAACTTCAACCACCCTATTGGTGGTTTCGATGAGGAGCCCCCACTGGAACTCGGGGTTGTTGACCACATCACCACGCTGGTGACCACCGCGACCTCACTGGCCGAAAAGTTTGCACGCTGTGCACCTGCCGATGGACAGTTCCGCACATTCGATGCTTTAGCCAACGAAATTAATAGTTTCATCGACCTTCAAGAAAAAATCATTCCCGCCGAGCTGTATCAAAGCCGTGACCCTGAGCCTGTTACCCTCACCCCGCGTGAACTCGACACGCTGTGCGCTATTGCCCTTCGGGTCTGTGACACTGCACGTACATGGCACACTGACGGTGTCGCTGCTGGTCTCATCACAATGACCACCATCGCCCCGCGCGAATTCAACGACATGCTCGCAGAGCTTACGTTGAGTGCTCAATGGCTCAAAAAGTACGCTCTGATTTGCCTTGATGCAGCCACCGGCTTCGACCCAGCCGATGATCCAACTGTTGACTCGCCAGTGGTGCACCTGCCCCCGCGTGACGAGGTTCCACATTTGGCTCTAGCTGATGTGGCTACCCGACCGCTCAACGTTCGTTATGTCGATGCTAACGCCGAGCCCACCGACTGTTTTGCAACTTTTTCCACCGGCGGCATCCACGGCGCCCAGCTGGACGCAGCACACTACGCCGCCAACACGGCCACAGCTCGCGCCGCTGAACGTTTTTTCCGTGAGATGCTGGCTACGTGCGTGGCACATGTCCACGCCACACCTGAAGACGATCAGGACGCCGAGCTCATCGCAGCCGCATGGAAGTGGGCTCACGGTGAGACTAACCCGACAATCGACCCAGAGCTCATCCCTGACATCACCGGGTTCACCCCAGAAGACATCGCTGCAGCCACCTGGTGGCTGCGCCACCGTCGACACCCCGGTAAACGCACCCTGCGTGGTGTCGATATTGTCGATCCTAATACTGGTGACAAGCGCACCGTTAAACACAGCGAAGTGCTCACCACCTCTAAAGCCATCACGCCCTACTGGCGCCATGCACCTAAAGCCACGAAAGCCTCTGAACTGTTTGTGGCTAAAAACATCAAACGTGAAGCTTTAGCCCCGGCAGGCTGTGTCCATAATGCAAACAAGCTCAACGAGCGCTATGCCACCACGAGTATCGGTGAAGTCATTCACGAAGACTTCACCAGTTACTACCCGCTTATGCTCACCAACATGGCGGCTTTTGCCAACCCGGACCTCGCATCCGAATCTAGCAAGTCCAGGGATAAGTACCGCGAGATTTTCGACGCGAAACAGCACTACGGCAATCAGCTTAAAGACCCTCATCTGGACGCTGAAACTAAAGCCCGCATCAAGAATATGCGTCAAGGTACTAAGCTCATTCTCAACGCTGCTTCAGGTGCGGCCGATGCGTCACACAACACTCACATCAAGATGAACAACCGCATTATTGCTATGCGCATCATCGGACAGTTGTTCTCATGGCGTATCGGCCAAGCCCAAACGGCAGCAGGCGCATCCATCGTCTCAACCAACACCGACGGTCTGTACTCGATGCTCGATTTCGAAACCAACCAGCGTGTTCTTGATGAACACACTGATGCTATTGGTGTCGAAATTGAACCCGAGCCTTTGCGACTAGTGTCAAAGGATTCCAACAACCGTGTTGAGTTCACCCCACGTAATCCAGCTACCCCCTATGCACGACCTGAAGTCCTTGTGGCGTCTGGCGGTATGTTGGCTTGCTGGGATGGGCCAAATCCGCAGAAAGCTCTCGCCCACCCGGCAATCTATGACCGTTTGCTCGTAGAGTATTTCCGTCACATACTGTCGGTCTGCCACGACAATGATCAGGCAGCCGCTCGCATGACAGAACCCATGGACCGCGAGCTTGTCACAAGTCTTCTTGCCAACATCGAAGCGTCCGAGTCCGATGAGACACTAGCCATGCTGTACCAAAACATCTTGGCCTCATCACCCCGATCGAACACTTTCCTGTATTCGGTATCAGCTACTGAACTGGACACTGTCGATGACCCTTCTGCCGGTGCATTAGCTACCATCCGACCCAACCAGGTCACAATGTTGCAACACTACAATCGAGCTTTTGTTGTCAACACTGATGCACTCGCCCACCACACACAACTGGGTGAGCCTGTGTTTATTGCAGCAGCGGCCGCTCGTCCACGGACAAAAGCCTCTATGGCTGACTCCGATATTGGCAAGCGCACCGAACCTGCAGTATCGGTATTGCGAGCTAATGGAGCGCCGATTGATCAGCTCCATCTCACGCACGACATCACATCGCGCAAACACACTGGTGTCGATCCATCCACACCAGTACTCATTGTCAACGAAACCCTCCGGCATTCAAATGATCCTGATCATCTTGCTGCACTCATTTCTGCCATTGATCGGGATTACTACATTGATGCTGTCATCGATCTTTTCGACAGGAACTGGCGTAACATTAAGCCTGAATCGACTGAATCGACCGAGTTGACAAACAGAGACTAAAAAACACCAATGAGTAACACCACACCACGAGAATCCACTGTCGAAACTGCGCTGCGTCGTGCAGCTGAAGACAGGGGTTTAGTGTGCTGGAAGTTCACCACCCCAGCGGTAGCCGGAGTCCCCGACCGTATTCTTCTCGGTCATCATAGTCTCACCGGCAAGCCGGTAACGGTGTTCATCGAAGTCAAACGCCCCGGCGGACGTTTGCGTGCCCTCCAACGAGCCCGCATCGACCAAATGGTCGCCGCCGGGGCTCTCGTGGCCGTCGTTGATGGACACCAACCCCATGACGACATTCTCGATGAATTTTTCGGTCCCCGCACCGACAATCCAACTACCCCGCAACCGGGTTTGTGCATCGAGGCGTTCAAAGCCTCAACAACATCAATGCACACACCCACATCCGATGCGTCACGCACCGGATTTCGACCCATTAATCCCCATGACGGTCTACCACCAATCTAAACAATCCATCTACAACCCAAGAAAGCATTCTTTTATCATGACAACGACACTAACCGGCCTTTCGCCCCTGCACCCAACAATCCCCCATGTCATCGTCTACTCCACGACCACATGCGCCATCTGCCCTAGCGTGAAACGACGATTGACCGCAAAAAGTATTCCTTTTCTCGTAGTCGATCTTGATGACGAACGTCATGCACCTATTCGTCAAGCAGTCAACGACTACGGTATTGCTCAAGTACCCGCCGTCGTTGTTCACAACGTCTGGGACACCGGCTCAGGTTCACACTATTGGACTGGCATTGGCGCAGAACAACTCCGCCAGCTCACCAAGAGCTACCCCGATGCAATCAACCGAGCGCTTGCCGGTGATACGTCTGCTGAAACGGCTTTGGCTGCTGCCCAAGGACTTGATGAGTTCCACACTATTGCTCACCGCATCACCAACACCCAAGCCGTCGTGGACACGACCTGTACCCCAGACCGATTTGTGATCTAAAAAACCAACCTTCACAACACAACATCAAAGAAAGGATGCCCTAGACATCATGGAACTCCCCAATTTCAGACCATTCCAACAAGGCATTAAAGACGCCATCTGCGCCAACCCTTATATTGGTGTCTTCCTCGGCATGGGCAGCGGTAAAACCATGATTACTCTGGCGGCATTAACCGAGATTGCTCCCCCCGGTCCGGTACTGGTTGTCGCACCCCGCGCCATCGCCGTATCGACCTGGGCTGAGGAGGTAGCGAAATGGAATATCCCCGTTGAGGCGGTAAGCATCGACGAAAAGCCACCACGACCTCGCCCCACCAAGGCTGACCCACACCGTATGACCAAACCTGCTAAACGATCTAAAGCTGAACGTCACGCGCTATATCGTGAACTTGTGTCCGCCCCGCCCAAACTGTACACGCTCTCGGTTGGCCTGCTGGCTGACATGGTCGCATTCTATGAGGCAGAAGGTATTGCATGGCCTTTCTGGACTGTCGTCGTCGATGAATCCCAGACCATGAAAAATGCAGCCACCGCCCAGTTCAAAGCACTCAACACTGTGCGACCCCACATTGGCAGACTCATTTTGCTCTCTGGCACCCCGGCTGCCGAAGAACTCGGCAGCCTGTGGTCCCAAATCTACCTTCTCGACCGGGGCATGGCGTTGGGAACCACAGAAGCCGGTTTCCGTGCAAGATGGTTCCGCCCTGTGGCTTATGGTCCAAACAACCAACCCATCAAGTACCGACTTCTTGATGGAGCCGAAAAAGAAATATATGCAGCCATCGACCATCTCACCATCTCGCAGTACAACATCGACTTAAAACTACCCAGCAGAAGCATTGTTGACATTCCCTGTGCACTCGATACTGACACTATGGATGCATATCATCGACTCAAACGTGAATCGGTTTTACGCATTATTGCCTCCGACCCTGAACCCCCGAGCTCTAATGTCACCAGCAGTGCTCGTGCCCAGCATGAGTACAAACTTATTGCTGACAACTCAGCGACACTACACAACATTTTGCTCCAGTTCGCATCGGGAGCACTCTACCTCGACTCCGACAAACCGGAAATTGCCGGTCTCATCGACCACCCGGACACACAAGCCACCGAAATCACGTCACGACCCACGCTGACTGTACACAACGCTAAAATCGCAGCATTGCTTGAACTACTACATGACCATGATGGCTCCCCAGTGCTCATCGCCTATCGTTTTGTCTCTGAATGTGAACGCATTGTTCACCATCTACGCGAACGTGGTTTTGATGCTCGCGTCTTCGACAAAACCGCTGAGATGAAAGCTCAATGGAATGCAGGGGAAATACCCGTCATGCTCATCCACCCAGCCAGCGCCGGGCACGGGCTCAACCTACAATATGGCGGCCACACCATGGTATGGTTTTCCCTGCCCAACTCTGCTGAACAGTATCAGCAGACTAACGCACGTCTACACCGGATTGGTCAAACCCATCCTGTGACAATCTATCGTTTGCTCACCACTGGCACTATTGATGCACGTCTACCCAACGTACTGGCTGTCAAAACTGGCTCCCAAGCTGCACTCATGCGCGCGTTGCATCGTGAATTTTCTAATGTCACTGCGCCAACCCCCACATCATAGAAAAGGAACACACTATGTCTGAAAACAACACCGTCGACATGGTTAATCACCCACCGCATTACACGTCACACCCAATTTTCCCCGGCGAGTGCATTGACTACACCCGCCACATGAATTTCACCAGGGGAAACCCTTTCAAATACTTGTGGCGTTTCCGAGACAAGTTCGACCCAACAGAAGACCTCCGTAAAGCGGCCTTCTACATCAACGACATTGTCAACCACAAATACATTGACCACGCAATGTTTCACACTCAAAAAGAAAGGATGCCCCAGGAAATCCTCGCCACCGTCAACACACTGTTGACATGCTCCGTCGGTGATCCTGCCCCGCAGCGACCAGAGCACATCATCACCACCTCCGACTATGAGGTACTTCACATCATGCTCGCTTTGCTTACACTCCCAGCCGATGGGCTGTTTTCTGCACCGCGAACAATCGAATCAATCATCAACGACGACTAACACGCCCTGACACACAACAAGACCCCTGCTCTACAGCAGGGGTCTTGTAATGCATTATCGCTTCTCGCGTTCTAATCACATGTTCGCCGCGACCATGGAAACCCACTGGCTTCATCCATCGTGGTGAACCCGTGAGCATCCAAATAAGCACCCAACACATCACGGGTGACCTCACCACGTTCGTTAACGGCTATGCCTTGCTCACGAGCCCACGTCCGAACATGTTGGTGAACTCGACCCACAACAGTTCTGTCAGCGTTGCGTGGCAGGTCTGCTTGCTCACCGTTAAACACAACATCAGCCAAACTCAATGAATCCAGACCCGCTGCCATGTCTTGAGCGTTGATCCACACCACAAAACACTTGTTGTCAAACATCACACCGACTGGGTAAGCATCATCCCCATCACGATGTGGCTTCACCGCGCCCATCATGACGGCAACCGCAACGCAGCTCCGGCGTAAATGAGATTAGGATCGGTGATCCCATTAAGCCGAACCAACTCATCAACGCCAACACCCACCTCTGTAGCAATGGCCGACAACGTCTGACCAGAGCAAATCAGGTAAGTGTCGCCACCGCGTGTACCTGTGCCTGGGACAAAACCACACGCGGGGCTTTGACTGCGTACCTCCCACTTGCCCCCGTTGGCCATGCCTTGGCTCTGGTGGCTGTGGCGCCCATAGCTTTCAGCATCAGGGTCTTCGACAGGCTTGTGGGCACCCAAGGCAGGTCCTCGGGTGTCGGGAGCCGAATCATGTGTATCTGTACGGGGGGCCGCAGGGGCGGCCGGGGCGCTGTCGCGCCCCAAGGAGTGAGGCTTGGCGGTTGACGTCTGCGTAGCAGATGGTTTTTCCGAATCCGACGTCGTCGGCTTACCGGACTCCGTCGGCTTACCGGACTCCGTCGGCTCGCTAATCACCGTAGTGATTGTCACCGGCTCACTGGCGGCGACATTATCAGCATCCTGATTGTCGCCAAAGCCTAAAAAGGCACCAGCCAAAATACTGCCACCCAGCACAGTACCGCCGATACCAGCAGCAACCAAAGCTAGAGTATGAATTCCTGTACGCCCGCTAACGGATACAGCAGGTGCTTTTCCGTCAGGCTGGCGCGTGTTCTGTTGATCGGGGCTATGACCTGACCCGACAATCTCCTCACCCATGATGTCCTCTCAAATACTTGTGTTGATCTCCGCTAAAGAAGATTAAGGCTTGATGTCGTAATACATACTCCGGGAGATACCCGCGAATGTCTACATCAGCCAATCTACCAGTAAAAACCCAACACACCAAGGATTAGAGGACATTCCTAGACAAAAACTTCACAACAACAAGCACAACCGTGCTACCATCATTGACAGACCCGACGAACACCTTAAAAAAACATCCCCGGTAACCGCCGGAGTCGTACGGGTCGCACACCGTTTTTACCACTTCACTTGAGAAAGGTTTTTTCCCATCATGGCTAACCACCAGATCGCTGCAGAAAATCTCGAGCCGAACTCTGAGGTCGTTCTTCGCGGACAGGTTCAGTTCTCCCGCGTTGCACGTCCTTTTGAGGGAGCCGAGCTCGCCCGTCGTGTAAAGCAGTCTCGCTCCATGTACCCCACCGACCGGCCACACACCCTGCTCGATGTCAAGAATGCCGAAGTCCTCTACAACGACCCGGCAAACCCGACCATCAACGAGCAGTTCATCAACGAGCGTCGCTACACGTCGACGAAGAACCCGGATCAGGGTCACAAGTACACCGCCGAAAACTTGGGCTCCATCCTACCCACCGTCTTCCTTGTCGATGACAACGGCCAGGCTACCCAGGTTAACCCCATGGAGGGCGAAATCGCGCGTGACACTGTTGTCACCGTCGTACTCAACATTTTCGATTCTGGTCGCCCCAAGAAGGGCGTAGGTATTAAGTCCATCTTCGTTCACGCCAACGAAATGCCATACGCCAACATCGGCGGTGGCGCTGACCCGGCAACCCTCAACCGTCTGGGTATCACCATTTCCGGCCCGGTCAGCCCGACGACGTCTTCTGTTGCTGGAGCACCAGAACAGGAAGTATCCGCTGGCACTGATGACGATGGTCTGCCCCAGCCTGGTCTGGGACAGCAGGCTCAGGCTGCTGCTCAGCCTGCGTCGCAGGCTAACCAGAACTACGCCCCTCAGCAGCCGACCCCGGCTAATCAGGGATACGTCCAGCAGCAGCCACAGCAGCAGGGGCTACCTGCCCAGGCAGCTGCTCCGACTAATCAGGGGTACGTCCAGCAGCCCACCCCAGCCAATCAGGGATACGTCCAGCAGCCGACCCCGGCTAACCAAGGATATGTCCAGCAGCAGCCACAGCAGCCGGTAAACCCGGCTCAACCTGCACAGCCGCAGGCGGCTTCTGCTTTCGGTAATCCTAACGCCACCCAGACGGCAAACTGGCCCAACCAGGGTGACGACAACGGCCAAAACCCGCCTGTCGGCATCACCCCATAGGCTTAACCACACACACTCCCCGACTATCGGGGGCTTTAAGCACCACCCATCTCATTGATCCAGCTAAAGGCTGCGTTACCCGTGACCCACACATCCCCTCTAGAACTCACCGCCACCTCGTCTGCCCAACAGGTTGTTGATGCGTTTCCGCAGTTCTATGGCAATCCCACAATACGCACTCTTGGCACACGTCGCGCATGGGCTATCTCCGATGTCGACAAACGACCTGTGGCTGTACCGTCAATCACTGAGCCCGGCAGGCTGCGGGGAGCGTCGGTACATCACCCAGAAGATGACCTTGTCACATTGTCCGAACTCACTTATGCCGTACCCAACGCAAACAATTGCGCACTACACCTCGACATCATCCGTGACAATGTCGTCATGCTCGACATCGAGCCCACATGCCCCACCACTGTGGCCAATAGGCTACTGTCGGTGGCTAAACTCGCCTTTTACACTGAAACATCCATGTCCGGCAGAGGCTATCACCTACTAATGCCCATACCGGAAAGTTTCTATAATCATGACGCTTTGTGCGTATCGATGCCTTCAGCACTCAAACATCCAACCGACGGCTACGAGGTTTTGCTCACCCACTGGGTGACCTGCACTCGCAGGCCAATCCCGCTAGACAGAATGCACGCTGTCACCGACATTCCCACTGACGTTGACGCTGCTGCCACACGATGGTCTGAAATTTTCGACGAACTCGTCACAGCTGCGGCACCCAAAGTCAAACACACATATACAGCCCTCGGAGGTGCGACAGAACTCTACGAACTTTCCCACGATAATAGAGAGTCACCCGGTGTAACCGATGACATCCATATCGTCAATGACACAGTTGCCGAGTTTGCTGAAACGTACACAAAAACCCCCGATGATTTCAGCCATGATCTTTCCCGGTGGGAGTACAGTCAGATTGCAACACTCACCAGAATTGCCCACATGCGGCTAACCGCACACAATCCGCACATGTCTATCGATGATCAAGCCTACGCCACACGACTTGCGCGTATTGTCTACACTGCGACCAAACACGTTGTGTCGTATCGATCTAAACACGACGGATACCGCAATGGTATGCCTTTCCTGCTTTATCAAACAGTGTCACTCATTTCCCGTACCGACCTGCATACACTACCTCGCACAACGATACCAGCAGTGATACAACGCCCCACAGACAACGCAGGCTCACATCATCATTCATCCATAGCAAGCTCATGGAGTATATAGACTAGATTCTAGGAAACCATCTAACACTATGCCTACATACACTCCACCCCAAATAGACCAATACCCTTGGTCCATCCATGATGGTATTCTCCCATCACCTTTTGAGCGTCTACTCACACAGATGCCTGACACACTTCACTACTACATCGACTCCCCTGGACTCGACCCCGAACACCCACATACCAACCGCGACAATAATTTCATTATTATTGTCAACCCAGACACAGAATCTGCGTGTTTCATCAAACTCACCAATAAAAGGAAGATGACTCTCACCAAACTGTCACACAGATTCACACCCACTCAACGCACAGTCGACCTCACCGATGAAAAAATCGCTTATGCTGCCATCAACGCAGCCCTTGAAGACGACTATGCTTTAACACTCGACGACTTTCGTGCCGAGTACCCCCGACTCATCAAGCTGAGGTGGTGACCGCGCACTATGTCGCTTCTTGACATCGACACCTCCCTCAACATCTCTGTCATTTTGACCATCACCGCAGCACTGTTTTGCATCATTACTGGATTATGGATGCGAGCGTCTCACGCAGATCATTACGAATTCACAGGCCGCCGTCTTGGCGTGAAACTTATGATCACAATGATCGCAGGTACCATTGCCTCAGCTTGTGCGCTCATTGCACCAGTAATAATCACAGCATTGCCACTATGGGTCGAAGCATGTACATTGACACCCTTATGGGTGCCTATCATCATGGCCATCATTAAAATCACTGACCTGATCAGACCCATGGAATCAGCAACCATCGCAGTCTACGCCGCCTTCGCATTCGGCGTATCCATCACTTTATTGATCAGTGTCATAGCAACCACCATCGCATTCACCACTATCCCAGTGTGATGCTAAACACCCATACCCACATTTTCTTCACGTAAAGGATCATCCTCATGAGCAACAAGAACACCGCCAAGTTCCGCCTCGACGAGAATTTTCGTCAAATCATCACCCACAACCTGTCTGACACCGCCATCGTCGTCGCGCTGATAGGCGAACCCGCCATCGGCAAGACTTCTTTCATCAAGAGCCTTGGACAGGAAGCCGACGCTGAAGTTTTCGTTCTCGATGTCAACACGCTTGCCGACCGTGGTGACCTTATTGGTGTCCGCAACACGACAATCACCGATGAGCAGGGCAACACCCACCATGTTCAGGAAACCGTACCGCACAAGACTATTGCAGAAGCCAACAGTTTTGCCGCAGCCAACCCCGACAAGAAGGTCTATCTGCTGCTTGATGAAATCAACCGCAACGAACCTGATGTCACCTCGGCAACCTTGACTATGCCCACTGCTCGACGTCTTGGCAATCTCAACCTTGAGCCAAACATCCACATCATTGTCTCCGGTAACACTGAAGGCAATGTCACCCCGCTAGACTCCGCATCACTGACCCGTTTTGCTGTCTACCATGTTCTGCCTTCAGCTGAAACATTCTTGTCGATCCACAAGGGCAACCTGCACCCGGTCATCGAAAAGGTACTGACCGAACACCCGCATCTTATTCTCGACAAGCCGGGTGACTCTACGGTAAACACCGATAACGACCCGGATGAAGACAACGATGATATGGCTCTCATCGAAGCCAGCTTCGATGAAAACTCGATGGAGCTCTACGCTGCACCGCGTACCATCACCGGCTTGAACTCTTGGCTTAACTCCGCAGACACTGACGCAAACAAGTCTATGCTGCAGTCGATGATTGTCGACAATATCGACAACACTGATCCACATTCCCCCTCTGTACTGCAGGCGACCATCGCCGCACACACTGGTGATACCGAATTTACCGACCGTGTTGTCGCCGGACTCATTGAACGAATCAATGGACCTGCCACCCCCACTGGAACACGTATGGCAGGCACCCCGCAAAAACCTATGTGCTGGGATCAGTTCACTCGCAACGGCATTAGCCGTGGGGAGCAGGAGGCTCTTGTAACCAAGACATCCCCGAAAAACCTCATCGGCACACTAGCCTACGCACTAACCCAATCGTTGACCCCGGCGATTGCCAACCTCATCCCGGCTATCGACAATGAGCTCATCAACAAGTCCACAAACCTACCTAAAGACACTATCCGGGAACTGTCTACCGCCGCGCTCAACGACCTCATCAACACCGACACGTTCACCGAACTGTCCCGTCATGCTCAAAACAACAACAATCCACACGCAGCCTCGAGTGTGATCAACAGCGCTCTCCAATCGCTCGTATAGACACATAAGCTGCGTGCGTTCTCGTCTATTCAGAAAGGCATCGACACCCATGTCACCTTCTCCCCAGCCCTCTGGGGCCACCGCCAACCGTCATTCGTTTACACTCACACAAGGCCAGACGGTCACGCCGAATTTCCGCCCATCGGCACCGTTGGCCACAGGGTCTACAAACCCACTGAACAACGATGATTTCATCGACTTCATCCGCGCTCGGTTCACCGATCCTGCCATGCAGATCACCGACAATGTCACGCAGACAAGTTTCACCCCCGATGACGACGAATTCGTCGAGGCACTCCAACCTGCTTTCGATACCGACCGGGATTCCCCTGACGCTAATGCTCGCGCATTGAGTCTGCTCGGTACTCTCACAGGCATCGACACATCCACATGTACTGCGCCAGCCGATGAGTTCGGCACAGTGGCTCTTTTGGCTCGCTACGGTATGGAGGATCACTCCGACCCTGACATTATCTACAACGCCTACAGTGACCTCATTCCAGCGTCACAGGATTTCGTCAATGCAGCTGCCTCTTTGGCGGGAACAGGTGTTACTCGTGCCACCAAGCAGGCCGCTGAAAAACTCGCCGCCGTGCTTGGTGCTACCTACAGCACCCAAATCATGCCAATGATCATCTCCGATCATGACGTGTTTCACAATTTCACCGCCAAACTCACCGACACAGCTGCTCAACTATATGCCGCTGGCAAAATCACTCAAGATGTGGTGAACATGTGCAATGAGGTCGCTGCTTTGACCATGGACAGTAAAACGCTCACCCAATCTTTACGTTTGCGCTCGTCAAACAATCCTGGTCCCGACTATTCTTTCGCTCGACTGATCATCAATGTCGCTGTGTCTTTCTGCCATGATTGCGACACTCACGCACAAGCCCAATCCACTGGTTCGCCAGTCATTATGGCACCAATGTCGCTTATCGAAATGCACTGCCCTGCTGTGTTCACCATCGTCAACGCTGATGCTCACGCTAAAGCCTCTGTTCGATCCATTGCACAACAATGGTCAACCATCAACAATGACGTCGTCGGTGGACTAACCATGATCTCACTGAAAAAGATCACCAAACTGTCTTCAGCCACTAATGCTCTCAAAGGAGCTAAACAACGTGTCACCAACCGCCAGTCCAAAAACAACAAGGTCGGCATACACGAACACCGACCCACGTTGTCTTCCACTGTGCCGACACCAAAGAAGTCGCTTGATGACATTGTCGCTTTGTTGAAGAAAACCTCAACGCCACAGCGAAGCCGCAACACGCGCAAGTCAACGGTTAAAACCTATTCCCGACCCAACCGTCGGCGCCCCAACAATCCAGCGTTGCCCGGCAAAATCACGAAATCAATTCCAGCCAAAGACATTCACTTTTTCGCTGACTGTTCGGGCTCAATGTCTCTTGAAGACTACCGTGACACCACAATGCTCATGCTGATGCTGGCTAAACGCTTGGGCACTGATTTCTACTTCAGTTCTTTCTCCCACGTACTCAGCCAACCGATACGCATCCCTATGAGGGGCAAGTCTGTTACCCAACTCAAGAAAACCCTTGAGCGTATCCCAAAAGTCACCGGCGGTACTGACTTCGCCAATGTCTACCGTTTCATTGAATCCTCGCCGGTAACCCGGCAGCGACTCAACATTATGGCCACTGACTTTGCATGGCAACCAGCATATGCGTCACACCAGAATTTCACCCACCCTGACAGCCTGGTTTATGTTCCAGCTTTCGACCGCACCCAACCATATGCATGGGAGATGATCAAACGGGAAGCCAACTTTTTTGCTGATTCGATGCGTTCACTTGACCCGCACATCGGTTCCAAAATGCTCGGCATGTAACAACATCACATAAACCCACAACGCAGCCTTGTGTATTGCTTGTAGAGCAATGCCACAGGCCACCTCCCAGTCTTGTTTCATACTGGGAACACACCACACATCCAGTCAGGTCTATTTCTTTGAAAGGAGCGTCTTTTACCATGCTCGATCCTGATACGTCTCTTGCTGCAACATACAACAACTCCACCCACGATTTCACCGACCCGTCCCATCCTGATGACGACAGTAACTCCAGTTCCAACAATGTCGGCGCCAGTATTAACGCAGCATTATCCGCCGCACTCAATGGCTCAGCACCCGCAGCCGGTTCACCACACAACACCGGGGGCACTGACATACCCGATATGCTCATCGACTACAACGATCGTTTCGCCCATGCGACACCTGCAGCTTTCCGAGACGATGAAATCAATGCCACCCTGTGTGCGCTAGTGTCTGCGACTAAACCCAACGCACTACTCATGGGTCCTGCTGGTGTCGGCAAAACCCGTATTGTTGAAGACCTCGCCCGACGTCTAGCCGCCAACGACCCCACGCTGCCGGATAAGCTGCGCGGCAAGCGCATCTACGAACTACCACTGTCAGCACTCATTTCTGGCGCCATGTTTCGGGGTCAAATGGAGGAACGTGTCACTGAACTTGTAGCTTTCGCCTCCAACCCTGACAACAACGCCATTGTGTTTATTGATGAAATCCATCAGCTTTTCGATCGCAACAGCCAACTTGCATCGGTGAGCCAACAGCTCAAGCCCGGCCTTGCACGCGGCGACCTGCATGTTATTGCAGCCACCACGTCTGGTGAAGCTAAACAGATGGATACTGATCCAGCATTTGTGCGCCGTTTCACCACAATCACCGTCGGTGAGCTCAGCGCTGCCCAAACCCGAACCATTCTTGGTCAAGCGTTACCTAATCTTCTCGCCCATCATGGACCGACTGTATCCGTATCCGACACCACACTGGATGCCGCTGTGCGTCTCGCCGACACCGGACTACCCTCAACCACACATCGACCTGATGGGGCACTCACCCTACTGGACAGGGCTATGAGTAAAGCAGTCATCACCGCCGCAGAAAAAACTGCCGAAGGGCTATTGCCCCCAGGAGCTGTTTTGCCGGTGAAGACAACCATGATTGAACGCACGGTGGCAGCCATGACCGGCGGTATTACCGGGGCACTACCTCCGGTATCCGCCCTCGACCGTGAACTGGCAGTCATTATTGGCCAAGACCATGTCACTGCCGAAGTACGTCGTCGCATTGAAGTCGAATCCCTTGGTGCTTTCACGCCGACAGCACCAGTATCGTGGCTTTTCGCAGGCACATCTGGTGTCGGCAAAACCGAAACCGCACGTATCGTCTCCCGGTATCTCACCGGCGATGAACCAATCCGCATTGACTGTGCTGAATTCTCCGAATCCCATCAAGTCTCCCGTCTCATCGGTTCCCCACCCGGCTATGTCGGCTCCGAATCATCCGCCGATTTACCGTTTGAGCCGCTGTTGACCAATCCACGGAGACTCATCTTGCTCGATGAACTCGAGAAAGCTCACAGCGCAGTCAAGCGTCTGTTTTTCGGAGCACTCGACACCGGCACTATGACCATGGCTTCGGGACGGGTAATTGATTTCACCCAGACCATTATCGTAGCCACAACCAATGCGGCTGATCACATCATTGGAACCCCGTCGACCGGATTCACTTTTGCTAACGCTAACGACCACACTTCTGCATCCGGCATTGACCCAAAGCGTCTCACCGATGCGCTGGCTCATCATTTCGACCGCGCACTACTCGGACGGTTCTCGTGGATTACCGCGTTCAACCGCCTTACCCCCGACAACTATCGTGACATTTGTGCCGCTGCCTACATCACTGCACGCGCAGAAGCCGCTGAGCGTACACCAGCGCGGGCTGCGGTTCTACCCGACACGCTCGACGATGCAGCTCTCGACAAGCTCGTAGCCACCACGTTCAACAGTGATCACGGCGCCCGTCCGGCGCGCCGAGCAGTCACCGACGTCATCACCGACATGATGCTTGGACGGTGGCAACATAATTCATCCGACCCAACAACCACAGTCCACACGCCCGACCCTGCACTGCAGCTTGAACAGCGAAACTAAACGCAGCGCGAGCCATAATCATCGTCCACCTCCTCGCCTTACGCGAGGACTCCATACACATCAACAGGAGATTGTTTTTCCATGCCTATTCGCATCAGCAATTCTACGACCACCACCCCACAGGAAACAGGACCCAAGCCCAGCAAGGTTTTCCACTCATCCCTCAACGGCTCCGGTAAATCGTCGGGTCGAATCAACTCATCAGTTCACCCTGGGGCTCACTTTGATCACCCTATTCGTTTCATCCCGGTAGCACCGAACAAAACCATCGATGACCGGGGTATCTCCACAGTCACCACCCGCACCCACCCTGTCCACCCTATTCTCGGGCCTACACTCAACCAGCTCATCGAACATTCTGTGGTTGCCAGCGAGCTTGTCGCCGCCAACACCCAAAACAAGCTAGACGACTACACTCCCGCGTTATACTGCAGCCCCATCACCAACACTCCAGATCAGCTACTTGATCTTCACAGCTCTAATGTGCTGATCAACGATGACGTGTTCACCGCTAACGGCTACCGTGTTTTCTGCGACATCTCTCCAGAAATCGTGGCCACCACTGAGGTTCGTTCGATTGACGCCACCAACAGCAACAAATCTCACACCGATTACTCCACAGCTGTCGGCTGGCGTATGACAGTAGCGCTTGTTGACGATGACACCATCAACACTGTGGTACCCGTCAACCCCGCGCAACTCGACATGGACAACACTCCAGTCATCGAACAGATTCGCACCGATGCGCACGGCAACCCAGTGCTCATTCCTGATGAGCTCACCATGCCTATGGTCACTGATGTAATCAAGCAACGCCCACTGCGATTCATTGACCCCAACAACAAGTCGTTCGCTATCGTACAAACCCACGACATTTACCTCAATGATGACAGCGTTATCCTCGACACGCTGAAAACCATCATTGAGGACTTGGCTGGATACCTAGACCCTCAAGGACAGCAACTGACCCCTGTCATCGACTATGACGAACTTAACGCATGGGCATCCACAACGTTTTCCACGTACGCCGGTCTTCAGGCACACGCCCGCGACTGGGTTGAGGAAACCCCCCATGAGGGTCTGTCTTTCTATGCGTGCCAAGCTGTTGAGTCTGCATGGAATCTCATCAGCATCTACGAAGCAGTAAAAGATAAGGCTGCTGCCAACGAGGTTCGCGTAGCACTAGCCAACTATCTGCGCTCCATGGAGCACTACCCGGTTGCGCTACCCACCTATGACGTCATCAGTAAGGCTATTCTCAACACCGATGATGAGACGTTCATTGCCCAGATGACTAGGCAAAACATGCAGTTGACCCTCAACAGTCACCTGCGAACCCTCGCCAATCTGCGCGACCAGCTCCCACATGCACCTGTTCCGGCCACCGACACTGTCGACCCGCGCCTGTCAAGCGAGCAGCGCGCGGTGGTCACCACCGATTCACCCATGGCTATCGCTCAGGCAGGCGCAGGTACCGGTAAGTCCACCACAATTCTGTCACGCATGAACTACCTCATCGCTGGCAGCTGCCCTGCTGAACAGATCACCGTGCTGTCGTTTACCAACGCAGCTGCTGACAACATCACCGCCAAGAATAGTTCGGTGGTATCCAAGACCATCGCACGAATGATTATGGAGGTCTACCAGAACAATTTCCCCACGCACGAGTTGTCGACCAACGAAACAATTCTCGACACTCTAGACATCTTCTACGGTGATGCCATGACCACAAACGAGTTCATGGCTGAACTGCGTAAAGTAATCTTCAACGTCATTGATAAGGGCGACAACCCATCAATGACTGCGTTGAGTGAATTCGTCGGTCGATACACTGACCCTGTCATCGAAGTGCTGAACACTATTGGTCAGACCAGCCTCGAACTGCAGATCATTATCTGCTACCTGCTTGCTGACACCCTCACCGAACCGTTCACACCACCTCGACACATCATCATCGATGAGGTTCAGGATAACTCGGTGTTCGAGTTCGTTTACACTCTGCGATACGCCATTAAACACCACAGCGCGCTATACCTGGTCGGTGATTCTTCACAGACTTTGTTCGAGTTCCGTTCAGCCAACCCGAAGGCTCTCAACGCGCTCGAAAGCTCTGGTGTTTTCGATACATTCAAACTCACCACGAACTATCGTTCAAATCAGGAAATTCTGGATTTTGCCAACGTTGCTCTCGACCAGATCGAAGCAAACCAGTTCGCCAAAATTCAACTGCAGTCGTCAATTCTGTCCACCCCGTCAGAAAAATCGTTCACCGACGCTGTCGTCATGCACACAATTCCTGTGGGCAAGCCAGCTGAGGCTATCGACGAGCTACCTCGTGTTATTGGCTCGCTACGCGATGAAATCACCAACGCTCTTGCGCGCAATGAGAATTTTGCCGTGCTGTGTGATTCGCGCCGCGAAGTTAATGCCTGCGCGGAAGCACTCGAAGCCATGTTCCCGGATGAGCAAATCGCCAACCTTGTCAGCCAGCGTGTCTATGTGTCCACGACATTCTCCAAGTATGTCAAAAACTACTGGAGTGAGGTCACAGCTGCACCTGTATCTGATGCTCCCTACATTTTCAGTACACAGGTTGTTGCCCACTTAGCTGAGCTCGACAGGCCATACAATCTGGAACGCGCCACTGACATTGTGAAGGGACAAGTTCGCCAATGGTGGTCTCAAAACTCCACCAACGTTTTGCGATGGATTGAAGCTGTCAACAACCAGTCGATGACTGCTGATGACTTCTATTCTCGTCTACGCAAAACCATCCTTGATCACCAGATCAGGAACAATGCGATCCGTCAGTCGGTGGTTCGTACCAACAATGAGGCGCGCAAGGCAGCCAACGCCGACGCACGCATCATGGTTTCCACCGTACACAGCGCTAAAGGTCTCGAATTCGACAACACTATCGTTGTACGCCAACCCGAATCCAAGCGGTCGTCGCTACCTCAGGATCGTCGTCGAATGCTCTATGTGGCACTCACCCGCGCGAAAATTCGTGAACACATCGTCGTCTTTGAGGCATATGGGCAATCAACATTATCGTTCGACTACGAACAGATGATTCACAATCTGCGTATCCGTGACGCCAACCTAGCCCAGGAAGCTGTGGACTCAACCATGGACGCCGGTGTTGATTTCGACGCCGACGCAGACCAGACCACCACAGCTCAAGCTGACAATCCGCAAACACAAGACACTACGACTGCTGCAGAAACAGACACGCCAGCAGACAACAACAACACTGACGAAACAGTGTAACCATCCGCCTTTTCGGTGCGTCCACATTCTGGGCGCACCGAAAAGGCACCAACCAACACCACCACACTCCAACGAGGTCACCTATAGGAATTTAAACCCCCACCTCCTCGTCAACACACTATCCACCAATCGAGAAAGATACTTAACCCCCACCATGACTACCGACCACACTGATACTAATCCTGCTGATCAGCCAGCGGGTCGGGACACCGAACACCGCACCGCATTGCTAGCTCTACCATGCCCACGCTATCGCGCCACCCTAGCGCTACCCGCTGATGATACTGAACAAGCCCGCAAGCTCATCGACAGCCACGTTGTCTCCATGTTGTGCTCGCACCCATACATTGGTGCTGTCGAAGACATCACCATCATCGATGTCACCAACACAGACCACAACACCCCACACGGGCCTGTGATTATTCTCGGTGATGATGTTGTTGCTGCAATCTCCGAATGGGACACCAACACCGATGACGAGATCACCATCAATCTGCAGCAGGCATACATCACATGCGCCATCTGTGAAGCCCTCGAAGCCCAGTTATCTACATGGCTATTCACCTACAACGAGCTATCGTTTACGGCGACACTAGCCACTGATGCTGCCATCGCCAAAGTCAACTACGCTCGGTATCTGTGCGCGAGCTTCGCAGCCACCGAATCTGTTGATGCAAGCAAGCTCCCACCAGTAATCTACGCTGGCTTCATTCGTGATACTGATACCAACCCACGTATTGAAACCATCACTGAGACGGTCTACACCGGCGGTGAGCATTAATGTATATCACCATCGCCCTCATCAACACTAAACGCTGCCCTGCGCATACACGTAAACTCCTCAACAACAGATACCGCGTTCATCAGATTGTCGAAAGCAGCCTCGATCACGACAAAACTGTACGTATCCCGGCACGCACACTGTGGTCCATCTACCACATTGAACCCGACACTCTCACGCTGCGTATCACGTCACCAACGCCGCCACACAAGCAGACCCTACAGTCAGCTCTTGGCCGCAATGCACTGATTAACATCACAGATGACATCGAGGAACCGGCTCCCATCACCGGCGAGCGCATCAACTTCACCTTGTTCGCCAACCCGGTTGTGTGTCGCAGGCCCGACAATGCCCGCAGGCCAATCCACAGCCGTACCGGGCTTGAACACTGGCTTACCTCACGAGCTCACGCTCTGGGTATATCCGACCTCAACATTGTTGATATGCCCACCAGCCGCCACACAATCCACCGCAAGAATGTCGACTTTTCTTTGCATTTAGCCACCTACACCGGCTCCGCTACCATCGCTGACGCACAGCGTTACGATGAGACACTGCGTTTCGGTGTTGGCAAGTCGTTGGCATTCGGCTCTGGAATGTTCATTCCACATATGTGGATCGACCCTCAACACAAAACAGCGGCACACATGGCGCCCCTTGCCCTGGTCTAGCACGCATACACACACAATAAAGCCCCTCTGGCTGCTGTCATCACTACAGCTGTCAGAGGGGCTTTTTTTTTACACACCGATGAACCTGTTACATCGACAATCCATCATCAGCACGTGTAGTCCACTGCTTGGTGTGCGTAATAGTGTTTTCTTGTCCCCGGTCGTATGCATCCATACCTGCGGCTGTACCTCGCGCCGACGATTCCTCATGCATACGAGATTCAATCATGGATGTCAGACCATGGTTACCAAAACGCTGGCGAGCGGTCTTGTAACCATTTTCAATCTGTGCGGCATCCTGTCCGGGCGTACCAGTTAACTCATGAGTTTCCTGCCTAATGGAAGGCATGTGCGTCCACCTGCTTTCATCTTACATCAATTGTGTGTTGCATTGTTCAATCACGTTGTACGTACCAGTATTCCATGATTCACACAACAACACCACCACGAGTTACATCTGGGATTCGCTTTTCAATGGCTCTAACCTGCTCATACACTAAATCCTCACGGACGTTAAACAACAACATACGACGGTGCTCCCACGGAACCAAGCCGTAATATTGTTGTTTCACAATAGCTAACTCCTCGTCGACCAGCGAAATAAGCCCGTCCAAATCAGATAGCTCATCGACATCAACAGATGACTCATCGGTATCAACCATAGACATCCGCTACGGACCCTCCAACTGCTTGTCAGCCCCGTCCCTGTTCGGCGCGGGCGTAATTTCATCACTACGCATTTTATCCATCGAACCAGCTAAATCAACGTCACGACCTTGTGCAACCATAGCCGCATTAATCTGCTGATTCCGTCGAGCACGTCGAGCGTTTTGAGCTCTGGATCGGCGCACATTACCGTTTCGACGCACAGCAGCCGAATTCTTGCTGTCATGGGTATCAGTCGAAGCCTCTGACTCTGTTTCCTCCCTCACCTCCGCATCTGCTTCCGTTTCCATCCGGTGGCGACCTCCAGCAGAACTGGTTCTCAACTGTTCACGGCTCCGCCGCCTGCCACCAGCTCGTTGCTTTTCATCCCACGAATCAATGAGGCTTTTCGGCTTTCGAACTGGCTCGTTAGAGTCTTTCCCCTCCTGCGATGCAGCTTTATCAACTTCAGCGCGGGATGCTTCAAGCACCGCCATGCCTTGAGCCGCCACAGTTCCAGGCATTGGTCGCAATCGACGCTCAATACCATTACCGCTCACCCCGGAGACAAGACTGTTTTGGATACGGTCGTAGTTTTTCCTTGTCGCCGAATTCGGCTCACCCTGCAATGTAGCTAAAGGACCAGCCTTGTCTTTACCGGCGACATTGTGGGCGCCTTCGATAGCCATCCGAAACGCCTCATGCGCCTCAGCCGGGGCAAAACCATCATCGACCATAGCCTGCATCATGCCCACGCCTCGACTGTGAGCAGCCAGCACCCTGTTTTCGGACGTACCCGCCGTAGCAGGGGCATTATCGAGCATCTGCTCAGGAAACTGCGTTGCGGCATTATATCCAGCAATAGTTTCCTCTAAAGCCTCTCGCCCAGCCAAGCCTGAGGATTTAAGATCATGCGCAATAGCCGCGCCCATTGTCACCACATGGTCTTCCAGACCCAGCGGCGCACGCGGGGTGAACACTGGCGTTTTCATACCATCAAGGAAACCACCCGAGTTAACCTGCCAGCGTTGCGACCACACAAGACCTTTACCTTTATCACGTTCAGGGCACGGTCTGATTTTCCCAGCATGGGTCTCCACAAACCTGGCAGCATAGCCGGGATCATGGCGCATTCGTTCTGCCACAAACCCACGAAACTCCCGGTTGACTTCGCGTGGTCCGACACCGTCAGCAGCACACCGCGCGTGCAAATCCTCAGTGAGTTCAGCAAACTGCGTCAACACTTGTGTCGCATCCTCACCGTTGCGCATAGCCTGATACGCCTGATCGGACGTACGCATCAATGTTGCTGCCGCAGACTCCGCCGTCATCGGGATGTTGCCTGTATGGCTTGCGCTTTTAGCTGAGGTTGTAGCCATCGTCACCGCATCGAGGAAACGATCATAGCTGCGACCCAAATTCAAACCCTCAGCCCCGGCTGCATCACGAACTTTTTGTGACGCAAAAGCGCCCACATTGGTAATCGACGCCTTCTCTTTTTCCACGCCTCGTTTAACAGCCTCATGCAGCCTTCCAAAAAGCTTATCGTCAACGCTTTTGCGAAACGCAGGCGACAAACACCACATAGCCATGCCTGTACCCATAACCTGCACAACAGCATCAGCGTCAGCACCTTGCTTCAGTGGATACAGTGCCGAAGACACCATGTGCCCAACCATGACATCATGGCGCGTGGCAATCTGGTTCATTCGATCAGCACGACTAGCCTTCGCATTTTCTTTGGCGAAAGGATTATTCTCGTCTTCTGCACCACCATGAGCATACTCAAGCAGAATCGACCGCTTCGTGCGCTCAAGGTCAACCAAAAACGCATCCTGTTGCTGCTTGTCACGGATGAGCACCGCCTTGGCCTGATCGAGCTTATCGTTACCCGCCTGTTTAGCATCACCGCCAGTACCGGCAACACTAGCGTTGTTCACCTTCGATGCTGCCTTGGAAGCACTAGCCTCAGCCACCGCGTCCTGTAAACGTTGCTGTTCGGTTGACCCCCGCTGTTCGGCACCACCTTCAGTGGCAACACTGTTAGCACCATCCATCGTTGATGCTGCCTTGGCAGCAATAGCTTCAGCCACTGCATCCCGCAAACGTTGTGGCTCAGCTGAATCCCGTTGTTCAGCGCTATCACCACTACTGCGATTGATCCATGACATCTGCGCTGGCGCAGTAAACGCCTCCGGCTCCTGATCCTCAACCACAGCCTCTGTGTTGCGCTGATTATGTCGGGTGCGAGACGATGTCGCCTTGTCAGCCTTGTTAGCCTCATCCTCCTCGTCTTCTTGCACCTCATCCTCAAGCTCAGCTGTCTGCTCCCGTTGAGCTTGGCGACGTGCCATACGTTCCACACGCGCCTCGCGTTCAAAATCTGCTTCCAATCCGCGAGAATGAAGGTTCGCTAAAGCCATATCGCTGGCAATCCCAGCATCAAGATAAGCATCGGCAGCTTGTTCAATCTCCACATCAATGAACTCATTGCTGTGACGATCCTTGATACGCGGGGTATCCCTAATCTGCGGTCCCGACCACGGCGTACTCATTGTTATGCTCCATTCTTTCCATCTTATAGCGTTACTACCAGGCTATTCGTCGTGTTCACATGCTTAAAACACCACCACTTAAATTCTAACGAGTCATGTCATAGTCATCACCGTCAACTCCACCAGACGTATCAGCCAGCATTCGATCCACATCATCAAGCACCGCCCGACCCACACCAGGGTTGTATCGAGCTGCAGTTGTCTGACTCCGTGACGCTACCATCGGTGTCATCGGTGCTTTACGCACAGGCTGAGCAGATACGTCTTTCATTGTTGGTGTGCGCAAATCCAATGTTTCAGCTGCACTCATATCACCAGCTGCCAACTGTTGTGCGGCACGCTCAATCTCAAGACGATTCTGTCGAACTGTTCGCGGCGCAAACACATCACTGGGGCCATCGAACATGTTTTCACGATTCTCCGCGAGCTCACACAATTCAGCAAAACTACCGCCATAAGCCATTCGATCCAACGGCAGGGGGCGTACGCGTTCATCCCATTCAGACCAGTTATCCCTGCTGGTGTCACGAATAAAGCCCGCCTCATCCGACAATGCTTTCGCCACATTCTCGATGTGATCGATACCAACAGCAATACCCATGCCTTGAGACGAAGAATACATATCCTGAAACTGCTGAACCCACTCAGCGGTTGTAGCCTGCACTGGACAACCTTCCTCCACCACCGGCGACCACTGATACCGACCATCGACCACGCTTTTACCGAGCTTGCGCCCTGCCCACAAATCACGCACCGGACCAGCCAAAACCTCAGCGCGATAAGCTGCGTCAACCGGATCGTGCTTGGCTTGCAACATTGACTGGGTCGCCGGATAACCAGCCTCACACGCCGAAGTAATCATGCCTTGTGAACGCAACAGTTGCACTGCTGCTTGCGAACGCGCACCGGCAGTGCCGGTGTACTGAGTTTTAAACGCAGTAGCCTTCTGCGAACCAGCATACTTATCAGCCATATCCGCCAACTTGGGAGCTCCAATGTCAATCCACCCATGCTCTAGTGAACCACGGGCGCCAAGGTATTCAGCGTAATCAGCCAGTTTCCCTGGGCTACCTTTAGCACCAGTCTCGAAGCATTTAGCTACCGAACGCAAGTGATTATCAACACTGTCGAAACGCAACGTCACCAAATTATCCCGGTTGCTTAGTGCATCACGATAAAAGTCACTCATGTCTGCGACAAGCTCCCTATTCTGAGCTAAACCATCACGGACAATCTCAGGAGCATCACTACGCAGCATCGGTAGCGACTCATGTGCTCGGTCAACCAGTTCTGACAAATGATCACTGCGTTCAGAATCCACTGTCATCGCCACTTTAACGTCCAATGAATCATGCAGACTCGACGGATAACGCATCACCCCATCACCATCGCGTTGACCGACACCCAAATCAAGCAGATTTGCCTCAACAGTGAGCTTACCCAACGCTTCACGGTGGGCTTTATCACTAAGATTGCCCACCAAGCCGACTGAATCGCCATCAAAGTCGCCATCAAAACTTTTCACGCTGACAGGGTTGACTGCCACACCTGTAAGCTCATCATTGATATGCACTCGCATATACCGCACACCAGCATCACGCAACACAGGGTCACGCCACACCATGACATAGCCTCTGCCTTTAGGGTCGAGTTCACGCGCCATATCCGAGTTCATGGCGACCTCATCAACGTCCAAACGTGGGTCTCCCGTCCACACAGCTGTAGCCGAATTCGGTACACGGTGACCCATGATCTGGTTTTTGAACATGTTCGCCTTGCCCTCCACGCGCCGCGAAATAATGTCACCAGAAATACGCTCATAGCCCGTCTGCGCACTAGTAATCTGAGACTGCATTGTCGCCTCAAAACCATCAGCCCGCTGAGCACGTTCAGCATCACTGAGGCTGTCATCAGCCAACACCGCCGCACGCGCCTCAGCTGCTGCCCGGTAGCGAACGGAAGCCTCAAACACTCGCAGATAATCAATAGTGTGATCGTGGCGGCTTACCGTGCCATCACCCAAATCAGCTTCACTGCGCAATGCTGAACTCAGCACTGGTAAACCCCAACTGGTCGGCTTACCATCGGCAGAACTACTCAACACAGGAGTCTCCTGACCGTTAGCCAACGTCAACGGGAAAGGCAGCTCCATCACACCACCAGACGACGAAATCACATCACCGAAATCTTCGCGCATCCGCTTGATAACCGGACGGCCACTATTGTCATAGCGAATATCACCCATCTCGAACACTTGACGGTCAGCAAAATCACTACCGTCATGGGCTAACTGTGACAATTCACCGTCTGGACCCATATCCATACCCAAGACAGACAAGTATTCACGAACTTTCGCTACACCTGTGTCATTGCCACCATAAAAGTCAGCTAAAACCTCATCGCAACCTTGTGACTGTAGTGCCCATGCCAACTGGTTGCTGGCTTTACGACCTTTACCTGCGGCCATCGCCTCAGCGTCATACACATTGGTTTTGGCGTCAACCGACATGTGCGTGACGATAAAGTTGAGTGGCCCTGTACCACCAGGGATGTGTCGGGTGCCTTCACTGGTACGCACTGTTAAATCGCCAGGATCAGTCATCATCTCTCGAGCCGTGCCTCCGTTGAATCGACTAATCGCCGAAAACGGACTGAGCACAACATCAAGTCCAGGATTATCCCGAAACAGCGCAACCTCCTCGCCGAGCCCAGCATGTTCGGCGGCAGTAGGGTCCATATACGGATCAACCACCAGCGAAATCACACCTTTATTACCGTGGAAGTCACTGAGCTTGTCACCCACCGTCAGCGCGCGCATGTGACCATCTTCGCCACGTACCGGATGTTCGGCAGCGAACTGGTCAGACACAACAATGCCATCCTCAAATGTCCATCCGCCACACTGCGTCATAGCTGTGCGAACACCCGGCGCCAACGATGATGCGTGCATGATGTTGGAGAAACTCATGTTTTGACGATCATGCGGGTCAAAGCCCATCGCAGCAGCATCTGGATGTGCCGCCACAGCCACTCGAGCATCAGGATCACCTGGAATAATTCGACCATCTGCATCCACACTCGCGCCCTGCACAAGGTAGCGCACAATACCCTGATTTGCGGCCATACCTGTCATAATCGGATCAAACCGCCCAACACCAGCCTCAATATCAAGCACCGACATGTTTCGGTTGCCACTAACCACCAAAGGGTCACGAGTGTTGTCATTGCGTAAGTCAACACCATCACCGAGCTCATTGGCACGGTGATGCGCCATCATTGTCGAACCTTTAGCCAAATCATTGGAATAGCGAACTCTAGACGCCTCAGTTTCCAAAATGGCTCGGCGCCACGACTCACTCAAACCCTCATCTCGCATCCGCTCAAGGAAATCAACCGGGTGTTTCGTGTCATACAGACTACGCAAAACATGATTAACACTCGTGGGTCCACCCACTTCGTTGCGCACACTCAACAGGTTGGATGACACTTGATACCGCACTGCATCGGTAAGAATCTGCTCATACCCGCGTAGACGTGTACGTTCCTCCAAACTCTTGTTTTCACCGGGACGCTGCGGGATTACATGTGCTCGCCAACCCGGCACGGCAACATGGTTTTCGCTCCCGGCAAACTTTGTCACCACTTCCCCATAGTCACCGACAGGGAGAATCTGACCAATCTGACCGGTAACCATACGCTGTGTCGCATTAGCCTTCGTTCGAGACCCTTTAGCACCAACCACACGCTCGGCAGTCCACTCAACCACTCCATTGTCATCAATACGCACCGAGGTAAGCCGCGCACCGCGCGAGCCTACTGTGTCGGAAATAACCGTACCGATGCGAGCAATCATCGGGTCAGGATGGGTGAGCATATTCTGTGAATTAGCTGCATCAAACGTAATGAGCTTGTCAGCCACAGTGGCATTATAGAAATCATCGCCGCGTAACTCGTCAGCGCCAATGTCGCCAACTTTACGTAAAGCAGCAATGATGTCGTCATTGTTACGCCACACCCCATACTCACTGGTCATAAGCTGAGCAGTCAGCACCGGATCAAAACGCAATCCGTCACGGCCGGGCTCCAAGGTACCCACTCGGGATTCAGCCACAGCCTGAGCGTGGCGTTTAATCTCAGCCATAAGATCAATGTTCGGATCATCAAGATCAACCGCAATCGAAGACAACGTGTTGCCTTGAACTAATGCAGCATCGACATCGTCTTGACCCATACCGGGGTAATACAACAGTGACCCACCGTTGCGAGTATGCCCCAGCGCAACCATGGATGCATACTCAGCCCTAACAGAATCAATGATCTCATTGTTTGTACCTGAGGGAACAAACTCTGACGGGTCTCCACTGAACTGTTCAATCTCATCCATGAGACCATCAACATCCAACATTGATTCCATGCGTTCCCGCGCACTAGACACCGCATCATCCAAAAATTTAAGCCCCGCCTCACGGTCAGCAATCCATGTGGTCGACGACGCTGCCGAACCAGCTTTTTGGTGAATGGATAACCCGCTGGCTGCATCAGTGATATATGTTGCCGAACGCTTACCTCCGGCATAATAGCTGTCTTTGGTAAACCCACGACCTGAACGCGAACGATGTTCACCGGGCGCACCCAACACACCCGATCCGTCAATACGTTCAACCTGCTCACCGCGAGCAAACCGAAGAAGATCGACGGCTTGGGCTGGCGTGGGGGTGTAAGCGCGGTAACGATTGGGCGAATTCGGGTCTGTTTCGCGCTCATTGCTCAAATACGCAGTGGTGACACCCTTGTCGTAGACCTGACCGATATACGCCTCATTGCCGGGTGTGTCAGTCAAACGAACCTGAATACCTGTGCCACGCAAAGACGCAACAATCTGACCTTCGCGGTAACCTTGGCGCACAGTGTAATCAATGCCGTTATCAGTGAGGTAGTCAAGAATTGCCACTGAACGGTCGAGAGCATCAGCGGAAATACCTGCCTCCGGTAGTGGCACCTGACTGGTGCCACGTCGAGCAGGCGCTGTGAGCCACCCTGATACTGAACGATATTCTTCGGCGGACATATATGTTGCAAGCCGCCCCATACCCATAGTATCGCCCCATGTGTAGGCCGGACCCGCCGTATTGATTCGACCATTATCTCCGACATCGGCAAACTCAAGCTGTAGTCTCCAACGTGCATCAATACGCCCAGGTTCTGCTGTAGGGTCATCAAGCCGGTCAAAATCAAGGTCGCTGTCTCGAATAGCATCATCGGAAATACTGAGAAGCTCAGTACCGTGCTCCATCACCGTCTGACGGTGAGCCCACCGAGGGTCATAGGGGCTAACTGGCAAACGCGCGCCCCCCTCTGGGGTGTATGAACCCAACCCTGTCATGACCTTGAACCGATCCATAATCGCCGTATACGCCCGAGAGTTCGCTCCAGCAACAGGGTCAACGAAAACCGGCTGGTAATCAGGCACCACCTCAGCCAAACCCTCATTGGTGGCTTCCATCATGGCTCTAACACCAACGCCGCGCGGGTTATCCAAGCTCAAACCCCGACGATTCAACGCCTGCTCAATAGCTCCGCGTGCGGCACGACCCTGTGACGCTGTCAACGGTGCAATCGGCTCAGCAACCCCGTCAAGTTTACGGTTACGCCACAGCGGCGCCATCTCAATGGCTCGGTACACAAGGTACTCGTAGAAATAACGGGTAAAACCACTACGACTCGAATCCATAGTTTCGTTTCAACTCCCACCTAGCTCATGTGAGCCGATATGCCCCGCCGAGAGCGGGGGACGTATTTCAATATCGAGATAGATTCTACCATACAAGACCAAACCTTGAGCCTCGTCAGAAACCCGAACAGCGGGTACAAAAAAGACCGCATCGTCTACAGCAACGATTGCGGTGGCCAGCCCACGGGTCGGCAATCAGTGAATCTTTGTGGGCAAAAAAATAACCCCCGGTGAGACCGGGGGAGGATCGCCAGTACGGGTGCGTTGTGACTACAACACTACCATATATACGCCGACCTAGTTTTCTGCTGCGCTCATTGCACGACCCAACTCAGATTCAAAGTATCCATCGGCAATAAACGTCCAATCATCTTCGCGGTACAGCATTCGGATAAAGTCATCAGTAACTCGCATACCGTTGATTTCATCCCCGAATGCATCAGCAACATCAGCATCAGCCTCATCGACATAAACCCGACTATCGGCATCCTGTGATGCTGCCTGCAGCTTCGCCAAATCCGCAGACTCGTCACGAACCTCAACCAACAACGTGCGCTCCGACCCGCTGCTGTGCGTCTCAAAATGCCCGCCCGCGCCACGGTCAGACAATGGCCGCACATCAAACAATTGTCCTGTTTCATCAACAACAAGACCCGAATCCATGTCAATGGCGTTGCGGCATTCACGATAAGCCGCGATAATTTCACGATCGAGATTGTGTACCACTCGACCGCCCGTAACAAGCATCGACTTGCTGACACGACCACCGGCATAGTTGAGTGCTGCGTCCTCAGCCTCAGCTTCACTGAGCTCTGCGACTTCTGCTGCCAACTCATCGTTGTCGGTAGCATCAGCCAGCAGCATGTTTGCCCCAGCGTCATCATCCTCATACGAAGCGAAGACCGCATCATTCATAGCAGGCAACTGTGGCGGATCGGGAAGATCACCCATCTCAGCAATCATTTGCTCATGCTCGGCAGTAGCCTCATCATCGGAACCATCCGAACCGTTGAGATATGCCTCGCGCTCAATCACCCTGTCGACCACATCCATAATGTCAGACGACAATACATCCGGGTCCAACAGCGACATCTGATAATCGTCATAGCCATAGGCTTCACGAAACATCGCTTCAGCAGTATCCACATGCGTGGCCTGCTTCATACGATGATTCAACATCTTCACAAAGTCGGGCTGGTTCAAACGCACATCGAACTCAAGCGCCGACGACAACGTCGGGATGGTTTCAAGCGAATACTTGTGCCCGAAATGCTGGATCGTGTTTTTAAACAGACGGAACGACATGGGCAGAATCATCTCATTACGATTCCACACTGGGGGTCGTGACGCCGGGAACACAATCGAGTTCTTCGGTTGCAGGTAAGCCAGCTGGTTGTAACTGATGACCTGCTCTTCCTTGTCAGTCATCGTGTACGAGACTTTACCTTCAGTCTTGAAACCGACCTTGTTCATGTCTTGGGTGATTGTCTTCGAGTCCTTGTACACATTGTGCGTCGTACCCGACATCTTCGACAGTTTCTCAATCATCTCATCGTCAGTGGACTTAAGGAAGACGATATTGCCAGTGTTATGTGTCGGAATCATGTCATCGGTGAGGTAGAGATGACGCTCATGCTCAACACTGATGCACTGCACCGGCTGCTCACCAACATAACGCACCGCCACGACGGGATTGTCTTCGGCCTTGAGCGTCAACCGAGCCACATCGTGCTCATCGTAATGGGCAAGAATCTCATGTGAAGGTCGTTGCACCGCCGGAAGCCGGACGGTCTTCCCAGCAGCAATGAGTTCACGTAGCTCGTCAGTGGTTACAATCCGGCGCTCGCGCGTCTGGGTCTCCGTGGCGGGACTGGTCATGTCGTACTCCATCCGTGGTTTCACTCGAGGTAGTTGATCTTGAGTTTATCACACGGTAATGCCAGCACTGTCGCAAACCAACACCACTCCCGGTGAGGTCCGAGCCAGATACCCACAAACACCCGCACATGAAAAAATCCCCGCAATCAGCTCGCTGCGGGGATTTTTTCATTCCTGGTGCCAACAGATGACCCATGGTCTCAAACGGCAGGTTGGTAACACTCCTCGCACAGACAGTCATCCGGGTGATCAGGATTGAAATCACCACTGAGATCGGGTTCATCATATCCGACGACCATAATTCTCAACCCTCCTTCTCGAGCAAATACCTACACCCACAACCCTAGCGCACCCGCTCGAACACCTGCACCTGCTCGAACTCACGTCGTCTCGACGTGCCATCGGGATTCTTGTTGAAGTGACTCACCGTCTTCCTGCCGACGTCGATCTGATTAACCAACCGCCAACCGTGACCGACCACCACGTCATTCATCGACTCCCGCAATGCCTGATTGATCTGATACGCAAACACCGTCGTCTCGGCACCCACCGACATCTCCACCACCTGTGACCACCACGCGAGAAAATCCTCACTGCCAAGATTCTCCGCGCCCTGCGCGGTGTATATCTCCACCGAGCCATACGGCGGACAGGTAAACACCATGTCATGTGTCATACCCCTAGCATCGAACTGCTCCGCGTGGGCGACCATCGTGGTCTGATCCGTCAGACCATAACGGGCCGCCATGTCCTGATGACCTCGCACCACGGCTTCATTGACATCGACACCGAGATACCGCACACCGTGACCGGCACACGTCGCCAGACGCTCGCCCCAGCCAGCACAAGGATCGAACACAGACGACACACCATAGCGATCAATGAGCGTCACCATGCCGCTGTTGTCGAACGCCGTATAACCACGAACGAGTCCACTGATCCGCATCCCACGCAACAACTCGTTGTCGGTCAACTCATCCGGGAGCTTGCCGAGATAGTGGTGACGATTGCAGATCAACCGACCACGCAACGACCCCATCGAGGTCTGTGGATTCTCCCGCCACAACGCGAGCTCGCGGGCATAGAACACCTCACCATTGGCAGCCTTAGCCGCCCGACGGGAAATGCCCACAGAACCCGTCAATGCCTCTGGCCATGACACATCGGACTGCAGATCATCAGCCACCCGCTGGCCGATCCACGAATAGTCCTCACGCCAATCGACACCATCCGGGCACCCCAGCGCACACCACAAATCAAAATCATGACCACGCGCCGACTCACGGAAAACCACAAGGTTCAATCCAGCCTTCTCTGCAGCAACCCGGCGATCCTCAGCCAGAGACCACGAGGCAATCATCTCGACGAACAATTCACGCGAAGACACGTAAAAAGCACACTCGAACCCGTACCGACCATCATCATGGTTCACGCGAACATCATCGACACCGAACTGCTCGACCAAGCGCCGGTACACATCGACTCGTTCTACGTCGACGACCGTGTCCTCGATCTTATGGGCCCGTGCGATTCTCGCTCGGGCACCGGCCGCCAACACCGACAATGAATCCAGCGTATAAGCCGCCCCATAGCGTTCCTCCCGCACCTGAGCAGACCGCTCCTGCACCTGAGAGGACTCGAAACCATGCTCGACCCCGTGGGCGGCCACCATTCCCTCGCGCAAGCTCTCAGCCCGAGCCTTAGCCCGTGCAGCCGCGAACTCCTCACCCAGAGCGACACCCTCGAACAACGCCTTCAACGTGATCAGATGTGGACCGGACAGACCCAATGCAGCCAAAATGTCATCACGGGGGCAACCATCACACACTCGGCGCAACGCCTCTTCGCGTCCATTGGTATCGACACGCTCACGCACATGCGCGATCTTATAAGCCACCCGATCAACACCGGCGGCTTCATCTCGCAACGACCGACCGTTATAGCCGATGTCGACGCCGGTTCGCGCCAACACCGCATCACGGTTGTATCCACGCAACATCAAATCGAGTGCGCCGCCCGTCTCATACAGCTGCATCGTCATCTCCCTTCTGCCACGGCGAGGCGACACCCGCGTCCTCCCACGACGATGACAAGCGCCGTATCAACTCATCCACCACAGCCTCGTAGGTATTGACGCGGTAATGAATCTCGACGAGCGGTATTCCCGACATCTCGGCATAAGCACGCTTGGCTTGATCGTTCTTCTGCTGCTCGACGAACTTCTCATCCCCACCGAACCACTCAATCGAACGAAAATGCTGCTCACCCTGGCACTCGATGAGCACTACACCAGACGGGGTCAACACCTCGAAATCAAAAGCCAGCGGTCTGCCACCAGAACCCCGCAAATCGGGAAAGCGCCGCTGCGGCGTGAACGGCACCCCGTGCTCAAGACAGAACCGACGGACATGCCCCTCCATCCGGGAGCCCGTGGCGCAACCACACGACTGCGATGTGCCATCACGCAGAGCCCCGACCAACACAGCCTGCTCCACACCGCACTCACACCGGCACCACCACCGGATCGTTTGTCCGCCGCCCCGGTAATGCCGCACATCGTAACGACGCAGCGCCGTCCACAGGCCAAATCTCTGACCCGTGAGGTCGGCCGCCTTCTTGTTCCACGCGGCCTCGGCCCGCTCCTTCCGATAACAGCCACAGGACACCGAAACACCGCAAACGAGGCTGTGCTCGCTGACCTCCCGCTGAACGCCACAAACGCAACGACACAGCCACACCCGCGACCTCGCCGTCGACTCACCCTCCGCCCCGACTGAAGACACCACCGTCCATCGACCGAAGACCTGACCGACGAGATCGCGATCCACCCGCAGACTCCGACTCTTGCCACAACCACACGACTGGCTGGCACCGTTGCGCAACGCGAAACCATCCACCACGCGCGTGGTCCCACAATCACAGACACACGACCATCGAGATTTGCGACTCTTGCCATTCTCGGCACGCTCGATGACCGTCCAGGAACCGAAACGCTGACCGCTCAAGTCGATCAAGCCCTTGCCCTGCAACGCGACCTTCCTGGCGCACCCACACGATGTCGTGGAACCCCTGCGCAACGCCGTACCCCGGACCACACTCTCGCCACCACAATCACACCGACACAGCCATCTGGCCGTTCGCGCACCCGAGGTCGGGTCCACATAATCCTGTGCCCGAGACTCCACAACCAGCAACCCGACACGACGCCCGACCATGTCGATAGCCATCTGCATCATCACCACATTCCACGTTGGGTTTCTATCATTGACACCATGATAGCACACTGTGGTGGACACGATGATAAAAAGCCCCACTTCGGCACAAAAAAACTGTGGTGGACACGATGATAACACCGCGACCACCACAGCCAGATTAGGCCCAGACCTAGTCCTCGATCTCGACCTCCCACAGATGTTCGTTGCACGCCGTGGTTGTCGAGCCATCGGCACGGATGACCTCGTACACCGGACGAGTCCCTCGAGGATATACCCCGCTGACCTGCGTAACCTCACCTGACGGCGTGAGCACCTGCGTACCAGCCTCCATCTCACCCATGAGCTTCCAGCCCGTCGGCGTCGCGATCTTCGCATCCAGAGGCTGCGCGTTGCCCTGGACAATCGAATCCACGCTGTCACCATAGACCGCCCTGAGCTGCTCCATCGTCTGCAAAATCAACGTAAACTGCTGCTCCTGCCCGAGGCCGATAGAAAGCATCGTCTCGAAACCAGCGATACCGTGACCATCGTTCTGCAGGTTACCGAGCTCATCAAGCATGAACCTGGTCTTGTACAAAGGCTTTTGGTTCTCTTTAGTCATGTACGACTGATCGAAGTTGAGGTCAACCAGCTGCTTGATGAGAATCAGAATTAGTTTCGCATATTCCATAAGGTGCGGTGGCGTCACCAAAAAGACAGCTTTGGGTTGCTCAGAATATCGCACCGAAGTCTGCAAAATCGCATTCGTCTTCGACTTCACCGGCTTGATAACACCAGAATCCACATCACCACGCAGTTCATCTTTACTCAACGTATCAATGTTGAGTCGATCTTGGGCAAACTGCATCGAACCCGGCTTGAATACCTCGGTGCCATCAGCATCCGTGGTTTTCACCAACTCAGTAAGCACGCCATTGCGCACAATCTTTTCACCGGTAATCTGATTAACGATATAAGACCGACCTTTGAGATTAGTCTGCCAACTTTTAACAAACTTGAAGTAGAAAGACTTAATCTGAGTACCGGACTGCTGGTTAAACAACCGAAGCCTAATGTATGCCGTGTTTTCAGGAAAAATACCTTTGAACATAAACCTCGCCCAACCACCTCGGTCAATAACCTCAGAGTGGGTGAAATCACTGCCAAGCTCTTGAGTGAAACCAGGATCGGAAAACGCATCCCACTTTGTCGACACACCAACAAGATTGTTACGTCGGACAAAGTTCTGGTTGAAGCGCACACCAATACGACGCGGAAAGCTCATACCAGCCAAATCCACACTCTGACTCAACGTGCCAGAGGTCAACGTCGAAATCGTCGGAATAGTGAAAAAGTTCATGCCGGTAATAGCAATACCGTACACCGACGCAAGCATTTTTTCAGCCGTAGCCATTGCACGCAACGACTTGTCTGCGTCTGACACCAAACCACGAATAGAATTGTTCGGTAGCTTGTCAGTTGCATTGAAAAATAGCGTAAGCATGTCGAGTTCAGGCTCGCCATTCCACAATTCACGCTCGTTTTCCGCAGCAAGTTTAAGCTCTTCATACAACTCTTTGGCGTCCTCATCATTTTCTACATCGCCAAACTCACCGGACTCTTGACGTTGCTTGAGTCGAGCCACAGGGTCTTTGAGCTTCTTCGCAGACAGGCGAACAAAAAACTGATAGCAGTTGTACAGCGTCACACGACCCCACATCACATCAAGTTTAGTGTCGAGCACTTTCACATCCCAATTGCCCGCGATAGCCTGCTTACGCATTCGACGTTCCTCATCCAGATAAAAGTCGATGAGACCAAACGCCGTACGCTTAAACGCATTCGACGCCGCGTTAGGCCATACAGGATCATCGCCGCCATCTGCTGGGAAAAACACCTCAGCAATGTTGCCGACATACATCGAACACTTGGTGATGTCACCTTCACGCGCTGCCTCCGCTGCAAGCGCGAGCGGATTGTAAATATCAGTCTTAAGCGCATTCATCAGGTTGAACTGCACGACCTCATACCCACGGAAACACGCGCGAACATAGTGTTTCACCAACAGCTCACCTTTAGGGTCGTTGACCACCATGTTGTTCGGTGTCGTCTCACGCAGCCACATATCAATGAGTGGCTCAATATAAGTCTGACCTTTACCCGCACGAGTAATAGCCAACACCATCGTATTTACTGGCGCCTCATCGACGATATACACACCCGCTGGACGCTGTGGCTCATAATCCGGCATCTCCCACTCTGCATTGATATGCTCAGCCATTGTCTCATGGGAACCGAACCGTTCAATATTCTTTCCACCCGGATTGTCTGGAATACCGCGTGCATCAAACCGGCGACGAAGCTCAGCACCCTCTTTACCCTGGGGGATACCCGACATGGTGAACAAGTCTTCACCAAACTCATGGTCGATGATCGGCTTAGTCTCGTAGATGAGCTCACCCTCCTCATCACGAAGTACATCACCCTTATAGGTGAGAATGTCACCATCAGAATCGAGGATGTCTTCTGTCGCGCGCTTGGGCACCTCCACCGTCTTCAACCCTTTATTCAACAGCATCGCGTGACTAATCAAACTGTTGGGCTGCACCGGCGAAGTGGCACCAGCATCGGGAAAGAAACTATATGTTCGCAAAACCTCACCAGGCAACGCGATGTGCTGATCATCAGTGTGCTGACTGATGTCGGTGGTGTCGCGTGTGAGGTTTTGCGTATCGGTCTGCCTGCGCAGCAGTACACGCATGAGCGCAAAAACACCGAGGCCAATGCCAAACGACACCACCGTCCGCAGCATTCCTACATGACCAAACAGCAACCAACTACTCAAAGACGACTCTCCGGCATCGTCGCCTTCGGGGTTTTCACCATGCGCAATCATCGCATCCTTGGTGGCATCAATATGCCACTGCGGACGCTCAATTTTGTCTGCACTGCGGAAACATTTTCGTTCCGGTACACCCGCCTTATCGACAGGCTGATAGCACTTTTCGGTGACACCACCAGTACGCTGCTCGGTTTCAATGTAATACGGCTTAACACCGAGCTCTGCTGCATGTGCAGCCTCATCGGCAGCACTGTGACCACCGCCTACACTCATCACCAAACCCAGTGTAAAGCCCAGCAGACCCCACACAATCCATGCACCGATGGTAACCACCACGCCAATAAGGGCAGCAGCCATCTCAGCCCACACATACGAGCGCATGGGCTCAATTTCACTGCGTTCAAGCTGCTGAGTGTTGTGATAGTCACGGGTCGCTGCGTTTTCGCCAACCCCTTGGCTCTGGAACGTCCGCCAAGCCCGTGCGTCACGCCCGCTACGGCCAGTGTCATCACGCACACGCGAGGGCACTAGTGATGCGAGCTTATTTTTCAAAGCCATGATCCCATCTCACTTCTTTATCGTCTTAGTTCACAGTTACTTGTCGCATATAGCAACAGCGCCGCTAACTGCATCCAAGGTAACCACTCCGATGAACAACGCGGCGCTGTTAAATCATTATTTCACCTGCTCTTATTCTCCCAACACCAACCCGGTTAGAAGAACACAGCACCGGCAGCTACACCGGCAATAAGCAACACAATCATTGCCAAGCCAACAATGACCATGAGTGTCTTGTACTCCACCGTGGACTTGCGCAGGATTTCATCGCGCTCACGCTGTGCCTGAGCCGCACTATCGTTGGCACGAGCCACCTGCGACTGCGCAAACTGCTCGGTCTCAGCCTTATCAGCCTCAAAGCGCTCACGCATAGCCTTGATTTGGCTTTCGGCCTCCTCCACACGCTTCTTGGCGGCGTCCTCCGCGTCATTCATTCGCGCGACATACGACTTGATGCGTTCATCGGCTTCAGCATGTACCGACTCAAGTGCAGCCTGGTGCGCATCTTCACGAGCCAGCTTGTCGGCACGCATAGCCTCAATCTGCGCCTGATGCTCCGAGCTCAAACGCTCAACACGATCATCGGCTGCCAAACGTTGAGCTTCAATATCAGCCATGCGAATCGAATCGGCACGGTGCTCTTCAAGGAAAGACACTACAATCTGCTCAGCTTTTTCAAGTTCAGCAAACTCAGCAGCTTCCTGCTCACGAGCCATATCACGCAAACCTTCGATGATGGTAGACTCATAAATGTCTTTCATCTTGGCTGCTTCACGACGACGTGATGCATTAATCTCCGAACGCTTCGCCTCAATCCTGCGGTCAATTTCAGTGCTGATCATGTCATCAACGCGCGCCAGCTCATTTTTGCGACGAGCCCCATTGCGGCGATCCCACTCGTCGGCCGCATCAATTTGAGCTTTTTCCACATACCGCGCGCGATCTTCATCCCACGCAGCCTTAATCTCGGCTCGCTTTTGGTCTGCCAAATTGTGCGACTGGTTCAGCATTTCTTCACGGTCATGGCCGAGCGCCTTAAACGCTTTACCTGACGGCGTGCTTGCCACATCCACGTCGAGCTCATCCGCGATTTCATCAATGGCTCGCTCACACATTGAAATGTAGTTGTTGCGCAGCTCGAGATAATTGCGCCGATACATCTGCTCAAGATTGCCGTTGAGTCGGCCTACAAGCTCATGAATCTGATCGGCCAACCATGGTGTCGTTGACTCCAACGGCGGAATCGGTAGCTGATACGGCAAATGCGCAAGGTTTTTGTCGAGCATGTCAAGGTTTACGCCCAAATCGAGCTCTGCTCCGCGCGTGCGATGCCGTAGTTCAACCTCAACATCTTCTTCGCTAAATTCGCGGTCGTCAGCATCACCAAACAGGGACGGATTCTGCTCACGCAGCGTAGACATAAACGCCGCCAGCGTATTTTCCATCTGCTCCGACGTTGCTGCCGATGTACGCTCAACATTCTCGGTGAGCATGTCACGTAGCACGCTCTCGAACTCGTCACGGCTTACAGCATTAACCGCCTGTGGCGCAGCGCTAACACTAGCCGGGGATTGCCCTGCCGACGCCGACCCGAAACTTGGCGGTTCATCCCCGCCCAGCACACTAGACCCGCGTCGACTGGTTCCATTGCCAGCATCATCTGGTAATGCAGTCATCACAGTACCGTCAGTGTTTTCGTCGATAATCTCAACCTTGTCAGCTACCTCGGCATCCTCAGCAGCCTCCACATGAGCTAGTTCAGCATCATCGAGACTATCGATGTAATTCTCGACTACAGTCTCATCGTCTTCACCAACGTCGACACCAGCAATCGCACCAAACGTAGTACCATTATGTTCTTCGGTAGCCAGCCACGGGAACATCATCAACTGCGCTGCAAGGTAATCTTCACCGACCGGGTAAGGATCACCGTTGTTTAATGCTTGAACCAGCACTTCACTGTTGACTTCCATTGCTGCGTCGATGTCATCACGATCTGCACCCTGGTCGATAATCCGCAGCATAGCTGCAACCAGATTAAGATCAATAACCTCAGACAATTCCAACGAACCATCGAGCACATCAGATACACAGTCGTACAGGAAGCCCCCAACATCCTTTTCCCGTCGCGGTGGCACTGAGAAAGTAATAAGCGCGCCAGTAGCCGGATCAACACAGATCACACCGAAAAGATAGCGCGCCTTGCGCATGATCGAAAACTCGTCCATATGCTCCATAGACTCGGTGTCCGGGATGATGGCCAGAATGTCTTCATCCAACAAATCACCAGTAACCACAGCATGGATGTTGTCGTTGCCCACCTGATTAATGAGCATCCCTTTAGCCTCATTGCTTGACTGCTTGCGACCCAGTCCACCAAAAGACTGGTCTTGGGTCGGCAGCAACAGCAATGCATATGCATCGCCTTCGGCACGACCGGGCAAAGGAATGACAAAATTCGGGTTCTCGGCAAGCACACCGAGCGCGGCACCAGGCTCGGATTCACTGACGACAGAAGCTAGACGCTCCTCCGGGCGCAACTTGCGCCCTTTAGCATTTTTAGCCACCCCGTCACGGCGCTTACCGCGCAAATTACGCACCAAACGCTTGACTGCACCTGCACCACCAGTGCCACGCACCTGCTCATTGCCATCGGCGGCCTCAATGTCATCAAACGTTTCATCGGTGGTTGCGTCGATGTATTCAGTATCGACTACTTCATCATCGACGGACGACTTTTTTCCACTAAAAGGATTCTTCATGATGTACCTACTGATCCTGTCTTTACTCACGGGTCTCACCAATACACTACGCGCTGGTCACGTACCACAAACACGCACTGCATTGTTGTTTTCTTTACGTCACCTGTGCCGTATCACCAGTGTGTGGCCGGTCAGAACTCAGTCTAGCACACTCGTGCGTCCAGCACACCTGTAAAACCACAATTTAACGGCGAACAGCGGTGACCATGGGAACTGCACCAGATTTAAGCCGGTGCTTGTTCTCATCGCGCATCTCACCTTTAATATAAACCTGCAATATCTTGTTATCGGGATGGGCATTAAGATGCACCGCCACCTTAGTAGTAATCTCACGCCTAAGGGTACGCACTGCTTCACGAGCACCACCGGATTCAGTATCGGTTTTCACCAAATCCTGCGACAGATACCGCAGCACAGCCGGGTCAATACGCAGAGTCACTCCATGCTTAGAGTGAACATCATCACGCAATTTAGCCAACTGGGATTGCAACACCTTCCTTTTAGTCTCAATACTCAACGGCTGAAAAGGCACAACCTCATCAACACGACCAAGCAACTCAGGCGGGAAACCATTGTTCACAAGTGCCTTGTAAATCACTGGGTCAAACTCACGCATAAGTTCACCAGAACCAGTGTCATCAGCCGCATAATCCGCAATCGTACGATAAACATCACGACCCGCATTTGTGGTCATCACGAAATAACAATTGAGGAAACTCACTTGGCGATTGTAATCATCGGTGAGACGACCATCATCAAGCACTTGAAGCAGCAAACGATACACAACTTTGTGTGCTTTTTCGATCTCATCGAGCAAAACAATCGCTCGACCCATAGCCGAAACACGACGAGTCAACTCTGACCGAAACAACTCCAACGAGCTCGCGTTAGCAAACTCCGACATGTCGAAGCGAACCAACCTACCAGTATCATCGCCAAACAGTAGCTTACCTAATTGCTTGGTCAGCTCAGTATTGTGCGTAACAATGAAACCTTCGCCTGCCTGATACAGATGACGCGAGTCAGCCACCATAATGCAGCTGGCCGAACCCGGATCAATTCTCTCAATGTCAGAAATCCCAACCATGTCGAAGCGTTTCACCCGAGACCGATCAGCCTGCCGCAGACATGCGTTCTCCACCACAGAACGCTTCGCAGAGGTTGTAAACAACTCGAGCTTGTCTTCACTCGTGGCTTTCACTGCAACCAAAAATTCAGTGCTTGCCATATTCCCTGCACGCTTGCGCACATAACTGCGCACTGTGTTGGACAACCCTAGACCAAACAGCACACCAGACACTTGTGTCGCCAGTTGCTCATTGAATGTCGAAAAATTGATGTTGAGACGATTGTTGCTGTTATCAATACGCCCGTCAGCGTCAAAAAGACCACGCACAAGAAGACGTCGGTCATCAACAGCGCCAGTGAGATAACATTCATCAAGCAATCGCTGGCGACGATCCACTGTCAACACATCCTGCAGTTCACGCGGGAAAACTTCGAGCTCACCAATCTGATTCTTTGATTCCCCATCGGATGCAGACACACCCACGTACTCAGCGATGTACTCACGCAGCTCGTCATCGGCATCAAGCATGACCTTGCCGTCATCGACCCAACCTCGAGCAAGCAGCACACCATACACATACGGATCAACCGGAAGATGTGTCGGCGCCCACTGTACGGGTCCACCCGCTGGGACGAAAAACTTCACATGTCTACGATCATCACCAGGATATGAACGCACCACACCAGCATCGAGCATATCCTGAGTACTCATCACCACAGGGGATACGTTTTTCCCAGCGTGCTTGTTCGAACGCATCTTCGATGTATAAACACCCCACAGATGTTCCGCTCCGACATCAAGATGGCGACCATCCCAAAAATGTACTCGATACAGGTCTTTCACACCCTGCGGGTACACACCGGTAACCTCAGTGGGGTTACCATCGACATCGAAAACCTTATCGCCAACAACCAAATCACCGTGGCGCTTCCATCTGGAACCATCAACTGTTGCCACCGGCACCGGCGTGTCATCACTACACATCTTGCCCACACCAGTGGGGCCTGCAAAAATGAAACTTCCCGCCGGTCGAGACTTGTCGTGGAGGTCTGCTGCCACAAGCTGCAATCTGTCAGCAACAATCTTCGTGGCGTACACCTGCGAAAACACTGCCTTATCCAGATTCGCTTTAAGTGATGGGCCATCAACCTTAAAACCAATATCGATACCAGTGGAGTCACGCAACACTTGGGCAACCAACTTCATCGACATTGGTCTACCGTCGAAACGATGCCAGCCGATCATGGAATCAAGAACAAGAATTGACTGACGTGGCTGCACCGAACGCGGGATGAAACGATTAGTCAACTCCACAATTTCAGTGAACAAACCGTCATCAGTGAACTGGTCGGCCACACCGTGCAACTCAGCACGTCCACGCAAAATAGCTACCGTAGTTTTCGTATCTGGGGGGGACAGCTGAATCGTCTGCAAACGCTCACGAAGCGGCTGATTGGGAGCAATATGCTCATGAAACTCTTCCTGTGTCGTTGCACCAATGATAAGCAACCCGCGTGTACCGGACGCCGCTAACACTGGCTTGAGAGCTTCCACAGCCGACACCGACAGCTGCACAATCTGGTGAAACTCGTCAATAAACAACACAATTTGCTCGTCCTCGTTACGGCTGTACAACTCAGCCTCGTCGAAAAACTCTTTGAGTCGAGCCGCCATTTGTGAAGGCCAATCCAAATCAGAGATCATTCGCGCCAAATCAACCTCGAGATAAATGCGCTCAGGGTCTGCAGCCTTCACCGACTGAACCAACGCCGTCTTACCGACACCTGCCGGAGCCAGCAGCATCGCGTTAGCCAGCTCGGGACGAGCCAAAGAAGCCAACAACACATCCCGCTCAGCGTCACGTCCAATAATCTCGGCAACAGGGTCGCGCACCTCATCAACATACATCGCTAATGTGGGATACCGCTGTGGGTCAATCACACCGGAAAACTGGTCAGCTTCCAACTGCTGGGTCATAATATCGTCCGCCTGCCTTGTACTACCGTCACATGTATTCACGACAATCCTGCCCAATCGGTTCACCCGACAGCAGGATATATCACATACTTAAAACATAATTGTTAAATTTCTTACTGCTAGTCTAGCATCTAACCCATCCGTAAAACCATCACCCCACACATCAACCCACCTTCTGCGTAGCCAAAAGCCGATCCACACCAATCGTCATTGCCTCTGGACCAGCCCCCGCATCCCACTGGGCTTCCATTTCGGCAAGACCATCAACCCAATCAGCACTCCGAATAAGCACCCACTGACCGTCATCAACAACCATCCCCGCCCATTGACGGTAATGGACAACAACATTCGCTGCGATTATTAGACACACTGCTACACCCACACCAGTAGCAACAACACCAGGTAACACACCCAATACAGCCCACGCCACAATCACCAGCGTAATTATCGCAGAGAAAACAACGCCCAACACACCAACACCCATTGCAGCTGTTGGCGTGTCAATCCAGCGCCTACGCACCCAGGTCATCGGCACATAACCGTTCTCCATACTTTCGCCAATGGGTGGCCACATTGCTACATCAGTGCGTTCGGAACATTCAATGTATTCAACCACACCAGACACAGTATGGAAACGACCCGCTGTCATCGCACTAGGTCGATAATCAGCGGGAACGTCTGACAGCAATGCCACATACCCACGTAAAGAACCCGGAATTTGCTCAGCAGGCAACTCATGAGCAATGCCATAACTGAAGTCAGCTAACCCACCACGATGGCGTGCAACTGTTTTTTTGCGACGCCACACACGCCGACGACGATCATCATAAAGACCTGAACCATCTTTACGGGAAACCATCAGCTTTTAACCCTTGTTTTTCCCATGATCGGCACGCAACTGCTTCACCCGACGGGAAGTCTCCAGCTTGATCTTTTTCGCCTCAGCTGCTGCCTCTTTACGCGCTCGAACCTCTTCTTTACGTCGTTCACGTTCAATGCGGCGTTGAGCCGACTTCAGGGAACGCTCAACATTTTTGCGCACAGCAGCAGTGTCCACAACAGGAGTCAAAGACGCTGTACGCTGACGTCCCCGCTGGGACACCACGACACCTGACTCTACTGGTTGGATCCCAGTCTCTTTACACACCCGGCACGCCAAACAATCACAGTCTCGAACCCCCCGACCTAACGCGGCAGCAGCCGACGGGTCGGACTCATACACATCACGCAGACGGTGTTCAAAACCAATAATCGAATCATCACCGAATTTACGCTCTGTTTTAACAAGTAGTTCGTGTCCGCTCACTGAAGAACACAACGCTTCAATGTCAGCGCGCGTGGCCTCCCACACTGGAGCATCAACCTCAATATAATTCTCGTCAAGAATCATCGACCCAGCAAAAAAACGCTCAGCGAGAACCACTCCCCAACCAACAAGACCGGCGACTATTGCAATAGGCAAGCCGTAAACAAAAGGCATACCCATAACCAAGCAAATGCACATCACCAGCATACAAATACCAGCAACCATCATATTGTGTACTTGCCAGCGACGCTCATCACGCTGACACACCACTACGCAGTGTCCGGCAGGCTCACGAAACACCTCCCATGAGCGCACCGTTGACCACGTCGACGCACTCGCTTCTATGGTGGGGGGAAACGAAAATCGAGCCCGATTAATTGTAAATCCGCCAGTGTCATCCGAGGTTAAACCCGCACCACCTGGACTCTCATCCCGTGTCATTTTCGTATGTGCCTGCACACTCGCATTACTCGTCATGATCCTTGCGACCTCACCTTCAACCTCATCATTTACTGTCTGGTACCCAGTATGGCACAACGGGTGTGTTACATCCATGTCACATACCCCGCATACACAAAAAAACACCGTCACCGATACAAAAAGTATCGGTGACGGTGTCTCCATCATCTAATACGGCAATGAAGCGGTGACAGGACCAGCACAAAAACATTGAATCCTCCCCACGCCTAAAGGCGAGGGATTCCCGTCTAGAGCTACCTACACCCCGAAAGAGATGCAGGATTTAAGTCTTCATCAACGGTAGGGTTGAAACCAGCCCTTAACAGCATATTTCGTGCTGCATTTACATCACGATCAAGGACGATATTGCAGGTAGAACACTGAAAAGTTCTCACCCCTAGATCCAACTTGGACTTGGCTCTCGTACCACAGTTGGAACAGTCCATGGTCGTGTATCGAGGATCAATGACATAGAGATCACTGCCGAATATTTGGCACGCAGAGATAAGCTCTCTTTTAACGATGCCAATGGCAATATCGGCAGACTTCTTTGCCATGTTCTTTTTCTTGGAAAGAAACTTAGGCTTAAAATCCTCCATGGCCACAATCTTGTTGTTACGAGCTACATGCTGCGCCCATTTACGAGATTGCTCTTTCCTTTGCCGCTTTACTCGGCGTTCCAGCTTGGCTTTCTTCTTTTTGGCCTTGCAGTAGTTTTCCCAATCCTGCTTGGCTTTGAGACGAGCCATGCGGCGTTGGTACTTAACTAGATTTTTCGCATTGCTCTTAGCACGTGGCGTATAACCCATATCAAAGCCTGGACGAGACCCTGTGGCCGGGGTTTTAACTCCCCAGTCAATACCAATGCGTCCATCATTGTCGCGTGGTTTAGGGTCTTGCTGTACCTCAACAACAAAAGAAGCCCACCAATCACCACACGAGTCTCTAAACACTCGAACAGATCCTGGATCTTCAGGAAGATCCCTTGACCAGACCACAGGAATAACGATGTTTCCTGCAAGTTTTAGTCGTCCAGAATCTGTAATTCTAAATCCTCGTGCGGTGTAGTTAAGCGAAGGTCTGCTCTTTTTCTTTGACTTAAAGCGCGGAGCTTTACGAATCTTGTCGAAGAATGCCTTTTTAGCCAATATGAAGTCCCTAACTACTTGCTGCTGGGGAACTACAGGCTGATCACTTAGCCATTCGTGTTCTTTGCGCCATGCAGTTACCTGTTTCATTAGGAATGCCTGTCCGGTGGGTTCGTACTTGTTAAAGGCTTCTACACACTGGTTCCAGACCCAACGACACGCAGAATACTGCTGGATAAGGCTGCGTTGTGCAGTCTTTCCTGGTCGCAGTTTGTACGTGTAGCGTTTCTTCATACAAACAGTATATACTACACACATGAATAATTACAAGGACTACGGATACCGAAGCAACAAAAATGTGGTGTATAAGTGCCATTTCCACGTTGTATGGTGTCCCAAGTACCGACGAAAAGTACTCCATTCCGGTGTTGACGTTCGTCTTAAAGAGCTAATCCATGAAGTATGTTCGGAATTAGACTGTCCTCTCACCGAGTTAGAGGTAATGCCAGACCATGTACACATGCTGGTGGAGGTAGATCCACAATTCGGTATCCACAAGCTTGTTAAGAGAATCAAGGGACGATCATCTCGTATTCTCCGCGATGAATTTCCCTGGCTTAGAAGCAGAATCCCTACGCTGTGGACTAATTCTTATTTCGTAGCCACCACCGGAGGTGCCCCACTCCATGTGGTTAAGAAGTACATAGAAGATCAGAAGAAAGTATAAGTATCAGATCTGTCGCACTCCCTCCCCACGCCTAAAGGCGGGGGGAGG
>ERZ500979.56-NODE-56-length-48176-cov-5.780179_pt1 | contig 48176 bp, 28 predicted proteins | sample MGYA00248864_ERZ500979 | MGnify/ENA primary metagenome ERZ500979 (study PRJEB25958, sample SAMN03398550) | human skin metagenome | study: EMG produced TPA metagenomics assembly of the Human Skin Microbiome Metagenome (human skin metagenome) data set.
CGCTATGCAAGGACCAACATCTCCAAGCCGTCCGACGAGCATGTAGATGCGGATCTGGAGCTCTTGCTTACGTCGCTGTCCACGCTTGCAGCTAGTATGAATCCTGCTGTGGTAATGGCTGTCGTACATGCCTATGATGCACTTCTCCCTGAACGCGTTCCAATGGTGTTTCCTGCTCTTTTACGCCTGCTTCGGGCGTCCCCTGATGTGGCATACTTGGCCACAAGGAGTGCACTTGCACTTGCAAAAGCGAAAAAGGTGGATATGGTACCGGTCATGTCTTCTTTCTATGTACGTGCGTCCGATCCAGCCTATCTCGCACGTTCCAAGCTTCGAGTATTAGTTTGTGTCTCGCCGTCGTCCCATGCATCCGTACTCGCTAACGAGCTTGGTGCGTATGCGCATGCGCCTTCGATACCCTTGGCTCTGGACAGTGTTACAGCACTCGGCATATTGGCACGTCGACACGGAGAAGTAAGCGAACTGTGCTTGCAGCTTCTAATGGATTTGGCCCAGGAGGCCGCGATACCAACGCTCGTCTTGAGCCGTGCCATTCAGATTATAAAAGCCCTTGTACGCGTCAGCTCACCGTCTATGGCCGCTACGATTGTGACTCGTTTTTGCTTGCGCCTCTTTGTACCCTTGGCCAGAAGGGGACGCAGTCTAGATGCACCAAAAATCCGCATCCTCACGGACCCAGCATCTCGCGCGTCTGTGCTTTGGATGCTCGGACAATATGCGGAATTGAAGGTCACAGGTACGAGTTTGCTCGTGCTGCTTGTTCCCGATATACTTCGATGTCTCGTGGCTCACTGGCAAAAGGAACACATCCAAGTCCAATGTCAAGCCCTTACACTATCAGCTAAGGCCTACGCGCATCTTTCTTCAGTTTCTGACGCCCATATTCGCATGGCCATCACGGTTCTACACTATGAAATTCTGCACCGGGCCTCACAAAGTCTGAATGCCGATGTTCGTCTTCGTGCTCGTTTCTACAGTGGACTGACTCGCGGACTGTCGGATACAGACGAGGAACTAGAGGCTGCTCCAACCGAGGACATTCGTGCTTATCTCGCGTCCCATCAGAAACTCGATCTCTTGCGTCTACCCGGCGTTCGATTGCGCCGGACACAAGTGCAGCATATTTTGGGGGCGCATGACAAAATTCAATCGGATGAAGATTTCGCTCTTTCAAATGACATTTTTCCCACGATACAGTTACGCGGGTCTCATGCCTCTCAGCTCCCAGACTGGTCGAATCCTCACACCCTACTGCCTGCCATTGTTCGCGCGCCTGATACCAACTCGATTCAGCAGCAAGACACATGGATGGAAAACCAACGTTCAATTAGCAGCGACATGTTTTCAAAAAATCAAACTTCTCCTGAATTTGTTGTTCTCCGACCAAGCACCCCCTCAGTTCCCTCAGGAGCCACATCTTCGACTGCCAATGCACGGTATAAAGACCTTGATTCATTCTTAGACGAAGAAAGTGAAAGTGAAGACGACAACGAATCTATTCACATTGATCATCCCGCTCCTGAAGATGACGAGTATATGTTGGACTCATCTGGCACAGAGTATGATGAGGATGACTAGTGTATGTAGCATCAGGCCCTATGCAATCATGCCGCGATACGATAATGATGCAGTAAGCAAAAAAAAAAAAAATAAATCCAGTCTGGTCGCGCCGTGCAGCAATTTTTTTTCTGCAAGAGCGCACTTGGCCTCCAACTGTGCGAACGATTCCTCATGCCCAAAGCGCCATCTTCGCAGCGGCGGGGCGCTCGTGCTACAGCACAGCACCGTCCTCTTGGACAGGAAATTCGTGAAGATGAAATTGTATCTCGTTTCGGTCGCGTTCGAGCACCGACTCAGCGCCATAAGAAGAGCAAGTTGGAACACGATGAAGGTGAAGACAACTCAGCGCCGGGTTCCTCTCTGAAAATCACAGGAAGTCGCACTGGCACATCCTTTGTTGATCCGAAGCTCAGTCGCAACATTTTGAGACTCGCTCGTCAACAACAAGAAGAGATTGAGCGCGAAGAGGCTGAGTTGGAAGCAGATGACGACGATGAAACGCCATCCGCAGTCAGACCTTTGGAGGCATCCTTCCGTGATATGGAGGAATTGGATGATGAAGATGACGAAGACGATGATGAAAATGTATCGCTTGCTAGTGACGCTGACGGCGAAGAATTTAATGACCCCGACTATGAGCAGCTAGACATCCTCCCAGAAGATCAAGCACTTTTGGAGCGGCATGATGAAGAAGAAGAACAGGCTTTGGCTGATGAGGATGCAGGTCGTCCGCGTACAAAGACCTTGGCTGATTTAATTATGGCCAAAATTGAAGCTTCTGAAGCTAGTAGTGGTGAAACAGCGCAATATTTGACAGAAGACGACTCGCGTCTGTTGCCCCCTGGCATCAATCCAAAGATTATCGAAGTATACACCAAGGTTGGAGACCTCCTGTCGAGGTATAAGTCAGGTCCTCTACCTAAAGCTTTTAAGATCATTCCTTCCTTGCCAGCATGGGAAGATGTGTTGTACATTACGCGTCCTGAGACCTGGACACCTCATGCCACATTAGCTGCCACGCGCATCTTCGTGTCCAACTTTAAGCCAGCCCAATGTGAGAGGTTTTACCGACTGATTTTCTTGGACAAGATCCGAGATGAGATTCACGAAAACAAGAAGGTTAGTTACCACACGTATGAAGCCATAAAAAAATCGCTGTACAAGCCTGCCGCTTTCTTCAAAGGCATCTTGTTCCCACTTTGTGATGGCGGTGGCGTGACATTAAAAGAGGCGGCCATCATTGGTTCTGTGCTTTCGAAAGTTTCCATCCCCGTACTCCATTCAGCTGCAGCTTTGCTTCGACTTGCAGAGATGGAGTACACTGGTCCGACATCGCTATTCATCCGTATTCTGCTTGACAAAAAATACGCTTTGCCATACAAAGTGATCGACGGTCTTGTGTTTCATTTTCTCCAGTTTGCAGACAAGTCCAAAGGGGTGGAAGTTACGCACACACGCCAAGGAATTATCGGTGAACGACGTATGCCTGTGTTGTGGCATCAAAGCCTGCTTGTATTTGCTCAACGGTACAAACGCGATTTGACGCCTGATCAAAAGCTCGCGCTCCTGGATTTGATACGTGTACAGAAACACCCAGGTATCGAGCCTGACATCCGTCGCGAGCTTTCGACTGGAGAGTCGCGAGGTGAAATGCTACCTGAGCCGGATTATGATGACGATATGTCCATATAAGCATGATACTTTCACATAGCGCAACCAAAACCACACTTCCGCAATGCGCTCCAACCCCTCATCTGTATCTCCAAAATGCCCATTGTATATTATCTACCTTTTAAATGACATATAAACTCATTCACAGCTATTAGGTGGTGACGTGTTTAGTCAATCGACTCCATAGCCGACTCGCCGGCGGGCTCATCCGCCTTGGTCTCCTCGGACGCCTCTGCGGGGGCATCCACATCATCAATCGAAAGACCGAGGCTAATGAGCTTGAAGAGACGGTTGGCGAAGTCTTGAGGCTGCTCGAGCGTGAAGCCCGACGTAAGGAGAGCGCTCTCGTACAAGAGCATCGTCAGGTCGCGCACGGTAGGGTCGTTCTTGTCGTTCGCCACCTTCGCAGCAAGCTCCTTAATGATGGCGTTCTGAGGGTTAATCTCCATCGTCTTCTTCGAAGCCATGTACTGCGACATAGACGTGTCACGAAGGGCTTGCGCCTTCATGATACGCTCCATGTTGGCCGACCAACCAAACTGACCGGTAACAAGCACACAAGGCGAACCGACGATACGGTTAGAAACGGTCACCTTCTCGACCTTGTCGCCAAGAATGTCTTTGATCGACTTGGTGAGGCCTTCAAACTTGGTAGCTTCTTCCTCACGCTGCTTCTTCTCCTCCTCGGTCTCCTCGAGCTCCAGGCCTTCCTTCGAGACCGAAACAAGCTTCTTGCCCTCGAACTCCTTCAGTTGCGTCACAGCATACTCGTCAATCGGATCCACCATGAGAAGAACCTCAAAGCCCTTCTTCTTGAGCACTTCCAGGAACGGAGAGTCCTTCACAGCTGTGAGACTCTCACCGGTCAGGAAGTAGATGTTCTTCTGGATCTCAGGCATGCGTGTGATGTAGTCGGCAAGGCTCGTCATTTCGTCGCCACTCTTGGTCGAGTGGAAGCGCAGGAACTCAGCGAGCTTGGCACGGTTCGTGGCATCCTCGTGAATACCAAGCTTAATGTTCTTGCCAAAGGCATCGTAGAACTTGCCGAAGTTTTCCTTGTCCTCAGCAAGCTCCGAGATCATCTCAAGGGTCTTCTTCACAATGTTCTTGCGAATGACCTTGAGAATCTTGTTCTGCTGGAGCGTCTCACGCGAAATGTTGAGAGGCAAGTCCTCGGAGTCAACAACGCCCTTCACAAAGTTGAGGTATTCTGGGATAAGCTCCTCGCAGTCGTCAGTGATGAACACACGACGGACGTAGAGGCGGATGTTGTTGCGCTTCTTCTTAGACTCGAACATGTCGAAGGGAGCACGCTTGGGAATGTACAGAAGGGCTTTGAACTCGAGCTGACCTTCGACTGAGAAATGCTTCACAGCCAAGTGGTCCTCCCAGTCGTTAGTCAAGCTCTTGTAGAACGAGGCATACTCCTCATTCGAGATCGACTTGGGCTCACGCGTCCAGATAGGCTTAGTCGTGTTGAGCTCTTCGTTTTCCTTTACAGTCTCTTTCACCTTCTTCTTCTCCTTCTTGTCAGCGGACTCATCATCCACCTCTTCAATCTTGGGCTTCTTGTCATCCTCCTCAACCTTTTCGGCCTCGGGCTCGTCGACCTCCTTTTCGACCTCCTTGGTCACGACAAGTTGAATGGGGTACGAGATGAACTCGGAGTGCTTCTTGACAATCTCTTTGATGCGCTTCTCCTCCAAGTATTCGAGCTGGTCATCCTTCATGAACAGGCGCAGTTCCGTACCACGGCCAATCGAGTAGCCACTGGTGTCCTGAGTAATGGTGAACGTGCCACCAGCAGAGCTCTCCCAGATGTACTGCTCGTCATCGTTGTTCTTCGTGATGATCTGGACACGCTCAGCAACAAGGTAGGCAGAGTAGAAACCGACACCGAACTGACCGATCATGCTAATGTCGGCACCCGAGCTGAGGGCCTCCATAAAGGCCTTCGTGCCTGACTTGGCGATGGTACCGATGTTGTTGACGAGGTCGGCCTTCGTCATACCAATACCTGTGTCACGAATGGAGAGGATCTTGTTCTCCTTGTCAGGAGTAATGCGAATATAGAGATCCTTCTCACTGTCAAGGACACTGGAGTCCGTCAAGGCCTGGTAGCGGACCTTGTCGAGGGCATCCGAAGCGTTCGAGATCAGCTCTCGAAGGAAAATTTCCTTGTTGCTGTAGAATGTGTTGATAATCAAGTCAAGCAACTGACTGATATCAGCGGCAAAGCCGAAAGTCTCCTGCTTGTCAGCCATTGTGTAAGTCAAGCGGTGGCGATGGTACTATGTGATCCTATGATATACCGGCGTTTTATATAGGCGCGCAGAGTGCCATCTTGCGTTTCTACCAGATTCTTCGCACTTCTGCTGCTAAGACTCGTGCAATTCGTCCAGTTTCTATGTGACCCCCTCCACCGAAGGTGGTAGAATCCCTCTCGAAGTCAGTCAACACGTGGCTCCAATGACAGCACACTCGGCCGACATCACTCAATATGCACGTGGATTGAGTGCCCGTTGAGAAGCGAGGCAGCCCGTTGGGCCAGTTAGGCGGCAGTAGACCGCACGCAATTCGACAGGTGGCGTATCTCACCGGCCGACTGCTGCGTTCATCTGATCTCCATCCGTCGCGCCTGTCGCACTACTTGTTTGGGTCGCGATAAGATTGCCGGGTTGGCAAGTGAGCGCTATTACTGCTACAAAAGCAGGAGGTGAACTTATTAAACAAGCTTGAAGTGCTTTTTCCCCTCAGAGTGAGGGTATCATGCACTTCGTGTTTACATCACTTTGCTGTTCGGTTCTTCTTTACTGATCCTCTAGTGTTACATTCACTAGTGCTTACACTGCGAATATGTACTCACCTTCTCCCCCTGCTGTGACGGCTGGGGCGAACCCTTACGTATACCTAAACCATCATCAGACTATGCCGTCAGGACAATTTGCATCGCGCGCGCAGCCCTCCGCTGTAAGCGCTATGGGTGTTGCTCCTTCAGCTACTGGAAATAGCGCGGCACCAGCATACGGTCATAGCCCAGCTATGGCACCATTAGGAGCGACGCGCTTCGGAAGTGGTGCAAGTGTGGGTTGGATGTCAAGGCAGCCTCAACAGCCGCAAACGCAGCAAGCATCCCACTTTGTGCCGCATTACGGAACGCCGCCCATGTCGTCTTTGCCTCATTCGATGAATCATCATAATGTTCTCGCCAACATTGCACCGTCATCTCCATCATACACAAACCTGGGCTCACCTCACACCGCTGCCTTTGTGAGGTCGTCTGTATCACCTGTTGCCCCGACGCAGCCATCGACCACTAGTAATTCTAGTTCGAATATTGCTAATGCGTCACCAGAGTGGCTTCAACAAATGATGTGCGCTGAGATATCGCGCCAGTCTTTTGCTCCTCATCACCACGCGCGCGCCGCGGCATTGGCTGCGCGCAGTTCTGCCAATCATGGACAGGACCCCAAAAAGGGCATTGTGCTTCCAGCAGGTGTGGTCGCTAATGGGCTATCATTTCCAATGAAAGGATCGGATAGCACTGCTCAGTCTGCTGATAGCTCACTGAGTATGTCCCCCACTAAATCTTCGTCGATGCGCACACAGGAGGCGGATCCAAAAGACTCTGATAAGTCATGGTCTATCATGGACATGGGAGGTCTGAAGTTGAAGAACATTGGTGTTGACATTTTCCGCTATACCTTTTTAACATCTTTGTTCATTAACCACAACAACCTTACCACTTTGTCACCAGCTATCCTGCAGCTTCGTAACTTGTCTGTGCTCGACGCAAGTGGGAATCAGCTGGTAGCCATCCCTCCAGAAATTGGCATGCTAACGTCTCTAAGTGCCTTATTTTTGTTTGATAACCAATTGACGATTCTTCCGCCTGAAATTGGAACACTCTATCAGCTCGAAATGCTGGGTATTGAGGGCAATCCCCTTCAACCTAACCTCTACGAGATTATAAAGCAAGAGGGTACTCAAGCATTAGTCGCATACTTGCGTGATTCTTGCCCTGTCCCGGTTCCACCACCGGAGCGAGAATGGATTTCTTTGGACATGGACTTACCGCCTATGAGTGCAGAAGAAGATGAAGCTTACACCTTTGCCGTTCTTTCTTACAACATTTTGTGTGAAAAGTATGCCACGGCTCAAATGTATGGCTATACACCAAGTTGGGCTTTAGCTTGGGATTACCGGAAAGAATGTATTTTACAAGAGCTTGTCAGCTATAATGCAGAATTTTTCTGTTTACAAGAGGTTGAAATGGGTCAGTTTTACGACTATTTCGAACCAAAGCTGAATCAGCATGGGTATGAAGGTATTTACTGGCCAAAGTCTCGCGCGCGAACTATGCGAGATGACGAACGACAGCATGTTGATGGGTGTGCGACTTTTTTCAAAACAGACACCTTCGAACTGGTGGATAAGCATCTCATCGAGTTCAATCAGATTGCGCTGCAGCGTCCGGACTTCAAGAAAACACAGGACATCTTTAACCGCGTGATGACGAAGGATAACGTCGCTTGCATCGGCATGTTAGAGCATCGTAAAGCGGGTTACAAGATTATTGTCGCTAATGCACACATGCATTGGAACCCTGAATTTCGTGATGTAAAGCTTGTGCAAGCTGCAATGCTTATGGAACAATTAGAGATGTTGGGTAACCAGTTTGCGAAGAGGCCTTCGCAGGTGAAGTGTCACGAAAACTTCAAGCCGCCGAATTACACATCTGGTCAGCAGATTCCTACCCTGGTGTGTGGTGATTTTAATTCTACACCCGATAGTGGTGTGTATGAATTCTTGAACAAAGGCTCTGCACCCGGAAACCACGAAGATTTCATGGACCATGTGTATGGTACATATACGTCAGAGGGTCTGAAGCACAACTATGCATTGCGCAGTGCATACAGTAACATCGGGGAAATGCCATTCACAAATCTGACTCCTGGATTCCAAGGCAATATTGACTACATCTGGTACACGTCCAATACTTTAGCCGCTTCGTGTTTGTTAGGTGAAGTGGACTCCACTTATTTGTCTCGGGTCGTTGGCTTTCCGAACGCACATTTTCCCTCTGATCATGTATGTATTCTTGGGGAGTTCAAGGTCAAGCGTCTGGGAATTGAGGCGACGTCGTAGTCAGCTAGCTGTTAGAAAGCTACCGATAATGTTTCCAGTAGCGCTCGAGCACACAGCATCAATGCTCTCTTTTAGTCATGTGTGATGTTCGAATGGTCTAAACATACATGCCGCCTTCACCTATGGACTCAGACGAAGCTCGTTTAGCTAGTGAAGCAAGCAAAGCATGTGCTAAGAGAGATGAATGACCTTGACAAGCTTCTGGGCGGTTGCCTAACAGGGGCAAGATACAGGCCAAATGAGGCTCATCCACGTCATCAATGAGGGTCGCCAACCGTCGACGCAGTTCACTTGTAGGAACACTTTCTTTTCCATGCGTGAGAATAATAGGGTACTTAAGCTGCTGATAGTTTGCATGAGACGCTGCGCGCTTTATTGGCACACATAGCATTTGAGCAGGAATTTTAGCGTACGTTGCCATCATGAAAAATGCAGCACCACATCCAGTGAAAATATTAGGTGCTTCCCAAGGTTTCGACCAACGATCTAGGCTTTGCCAGCCAGATGGGCGTCGGTCAGCAGGTACATTACACAAGTATCGCAGAGACTCGTGCACAGCATTGGTATTGGATGATTCACGAGTTAAATACAGAGCCGGTACATATGACTGTACAATAGTAACACAGCTGGGCTGCATCCTTTGAATGACGCACTGGGCAATGCCTGAGGGGATGGCCCTGGGTAAGTTATCTGGAAGTGGTATAAACACGACACAAGGCATTGCAATATCTTCGGGAATATGTATGCTAGCAAGATGACCAAGCTTATCACACGCAACGCAAGCTGTTTGAGTAAAGTCACGCTGCGCAGCGAGCATGATAGCTGTGCCTACATCGCCAAGCAACACCACAAGATCACGCTGCATCCAAGCAGGGTTTCCCTCCAAATAAACTCTCAAGTCGCAAGATTTATGCTCTAGAACCCTAGCATCATCCTCGTCGTCTGACTCCCATTCGTAGCGCGGTGGTCCCGCCGATATTGACGCTGTATCCCAGTCCATCAATAGTCCGACGCGTATGTTATGTGATACACGTGGCAATAAAAAGCTTCACTTCATGCCGCTGCAGCGCACAGGCGTCCCCCTGTGTCCTTATGTTCAATGCTGCATGATTACGTGAATTTCGTCTAAGATTACAGGCTAAGTGAAAAACATGCCATGGATTGAGCGCAGCTTAATGCGCATCGTGCAGAACACATTAGATACGGCCAGGTGTCAATTCCAAGGTTCGTTAGCTTGTTTGCGTCATTGTCGCTTGTGGCATTGCAGTAGCACATTGTCTGAAGTGCGCCTATGAATTCCGCACACGGCTCGCAAGTTGTGAGCCCTGTTAGTGGGCGGCAATCGACGGCTAGACCATTAGTGACGACATCGGACACCCCCTCAATCAGTCCGACACACACTTTGCCGAGAGAATTTGTCCGACCCCTTACTACGAAGCCCCCATCGCCGGCTATGGTCCAACCGAACGTGCCGCAACCTAATTTGCGAATGGATCAAAATATACCGCGCCTTCCGGCATCCCACTCCTTTGCGGGTATGCCCACTATACGTCCCGGGACTGGCAATGGAAGCCTGGTGCCGTCTACGTCCTTCAATCAACTCCATACTCCGCTCCAGCCAAATGTAGCAGGCCGTGGCCCTCCCTCATTTCTTCGTCCAGATATGGCAGCCAATGCACGTCCTGGTGCTATATCAGTTAGTCCGCCACCCAAGGAGGGAATTTCGCCCCCTTCTCGGGCTCGTTCGCCGAACTCATTTGCACCCTCTTCCACCGTTCCTATGACACATCCTTCTGCGCCACGGGCGCGCTCGAATGGCAAGGAACCTGAGAAAGAAGAACCCCGGTGTGTGCACCCTGATCTGACTCCATTAAATGTAAAGGATTTGGACAACAAGAGCTCTAGTGCCATAACCAACGAAAATGTCTCCTCACCTACTCTTCTTCCATTCACAGAGCGACTCTCCGCCATTCAGCCTCAAATTCCCAACCTCCTGGCTTTGAAGGAGCCAGAAAACGGTAAAAATAAGCACCCGGACTCCGAGCAGGACGACGGCGACATGAAAGAACAGCGGTCCAAGAATCTTTCACCTGAAAGTGATGATCCACTACTGGATCATCGTCATCTTCAACCAGGAGACACTGTGTCGCTGTTAAGTCACAAGGCGACGCTTCAAATGTACCGTGATAATGCAAAAAAGACGAACGATCCGATGCTGAGCTATGAGCTCGCTGTCTTCATGCTAGATGTAAGCCGCTCGTTGGAGTTTTCGCAGCAAATGCTGTCGCGCGGCCAGGACCCTGCTGCTGAAAGTGAGCAGCTTGCCAAAGAGGCCATGAGTATCTTGCGTCGTCTTGCTGACCGCGGTCACGTCGAAAGTCAATATCTCGCTGGTGACTGCTGTATGAACGGCTACGGCATGTCAAAAGGCCGACCTGATCTAGGACTTGCTTATTCGTACTTTGTCCAGGCTGGCAAGCGTGGTCATCCTGATGCTGCTTATCGTGCTGGCACGTGTTACGAAAAGGGCTGGGGCTGTCGCCGCGATCCTGCGAAGGCTGTACAGTTTTACAAGATGGCCGCTAGTCGTAAGCACCCAGGAGCTCAATATCGCCTCGGAACGGCCGAACTGAACGGTGAACTGGGTCTGAAGCGTCTTGCCCGAGAAGGTGTCAAGTGGCTGAAGCGAAGTGCTGAAAATGCCACACCCGAATTCCCGCACGCCTTGCACGAGCTGGCGCTACTTCATGAAAAAGGTATTTACAATGTACTTTTTGTGGACAATGAGTACAGTTGTGAATTGCTCGCTCAAGCTGTGGAGATGGGCTATGCTCCTAGCGCCTATAAGCTTGGTGTAAACTATGAATATGGCCGTATGGGCTGTCCTCAGGATAGCGGACTGAGTATTCACATGTACAACATTGCAGCTCAGCAAAACCATAAAGAGGCATGTTTTGCACTCACGTCCTGGTACCTTGTGGGAGTACCAGGTATTCTTCCGCAGAGTGATACGGAGGCGTACTTATGGGCCAAGCGTGCAGCTGAACAAGGTCTGGCCAAAGCAGAGTACGCTTGTGGATACTTCTGCGAAAATGGTATTGGCACGCCACGCGACTTAGGAGAAGCGAAAGGATGGTATCAGCGTGCTGTGGAGCACGGCGACAATCGTGCCAGTAGTCGCCTTAACACGTTGTCGGGCTATACTGCCAAGCCTGTTGGTATAGCTGCAGATGAAGCATCTGCTAAAAATCTTCCTCAGGCTATTCCTGTGCAGCCGCTTAGTGCCCCTTTTCCCAGTGCTGCACCGATCAGCACAATGCGTACTTTGGGTGTAGCAAATTATCCTACACCCAAAACCATGAAGGAAACGCAAGCTATGCAGCGTGATTTGCATCAGCAAGCTCTGGTCGCTGCGATTGAAGAGCGTGAAAAACCCAAGACGGCCACACCCACATCACCACAGGGCCCATCCTTTTTTGGTCAGAAGGGTTCTCAGGGCCGGCCTTCCGAAAAACCATTTTCACCATCCCAACCGCCGAAGGAAGGTGGCAAGCCTATGAGTTTGATTGCAGCTGGCCCACGTGCTGGTTTTCCTAAGCCTCCAACGCCGCCACCACCACCACCACCCGAGCCTGAGCCTGATGCTGATGCACAATTGGCTGCTAATCCAAAAAGCTTCAAAAGCCGCCTTTTACGCCTTGGAAAGATGGGCAAAATCCGTAAGGGCGCAGCAAGCGAAGGAGCAGAAGGTGAAGATGCTGAGAATGTCGCAGGGTTGGAAGTGCCGGAAGGCGAGGAACCACTCTCGGCGACAGAGAAAGTCCCTGACGGTAACGAGGCACCAAAGTCAGCGCCTAACGCTGATGCTGACAAAGAGACAGGGCTAAACAAGGATCCTGCTGGTGTGGGCGAAGGTGCACCTTCACCCAAGCCAGAAACTGGTGCCATGGTGTTGTCAGGGCCCAAGCCACTGGGCCAGGCTAGAGGACAGCCTCCTGCCTTGACCCCTGGACCTTCTGGACCGTCCAGCGCCGCTGGTGCTGATGGGGCGCCTCGTTTGCCGGGAGAGCCTAAACAGCATACACTTGGTGATTCATCGAAGCCTGAAGCTGCAGACAAGATGTCCCAAGAAGCGACTGAAAAGTCGAAGGACGTGAATAATGAGAAGAGCAAAAACAAAAAGAGCGAAAAATCAGGTGGCCTTTCGTTCTTCGGTCTCGGCAAAAAGATTATGAACAAGGGTTCTGACAAGCCTGGTTCTGAAGACAAGAAAAACCAAGAAGTGCCGAAGCCATCAGACGAAGCTTCACCATCCATCGCCAAGCCGACAGATACACCAGCTCCCTTGAGTCCTAGGCCAGACGAAAAGAATTCTTCACTGGTTGAACGGTCCAAAGACTCGGAGTCTACGAGCCCCTCGTCTCCTAAGCCGACGACGGGTTCTGCCGAGCCAAGTGTGCCACCGATGCCCGCTATGCCCCCCAGTACGGTTGTTCGTCCGTCGCCTAGTATGGCCTTAGTGCCAGGACGTTTACCAGCGATTGGAGCGCCTGATAGAACCGAATCGAACCCGGTTCCGGCGTCACCCCAGATTGGCGGCATAGTGCCGTCTCGTCCACCTCCCCCGGGTGTGCGTCCTGTCATGCCTGGTACCATGATGACCAGCCGTCCATTTCCGCCAGGAGCTCGTCCAGGTATGCCTCCAAATGCCCAGCCCGGTGCTCGTCCAGGCATGCCTCCAAATGCCCAGCCCGGCGCTCGTCCAGGTATGCCTCCAAATGCCCAGCCAGGCCTTCGTCCAGGCATGCCTCCAAATGCCCAGCCAGGCCTTCGTCCAGGTATGCCTCCAAATGTTCAGCCCGGTGCTCGTCCAGGCATGCCTCCAAATGTTCAGCCCGGTGCTCGTCCAGGTATGCCTCCAAATGCCCAGCCGGATACTCTTTCGGGCTTGCCACTAAATGTCAATGCTCCGGAGGCCAACAATATGCTCCAGCTGCATCCTAGTGCTGCCAGCGGTGTTCGCCCCCCTGCTGCTCTGCAGCCAAGCCTTCGTCCTGGTCCGCGACCCTTCAGTCCGACGTTCCCAAGCCCGGCGGGTCCGAGTCGCCCAAATCCACACCTCTTACCGGGTGTGTCTAGCAGCTCAGATGGGGCAACCCCACGAGCGAACGGTCATGGTGTGAAGCCTGGCAGTCCGCCCTCCATGCCGGAGCAGCACTCGTTTGCACCCCCCGCGATGCAGCCTGGACGTCCACCTTCACCTTCGTCACCATTCGGTCGTCCACCAACTGGTCCATTTTCACCAAGTGCTGTTCGTATGCCAAGAATGCCCTCTCAGAGCTCCATGCATCAGTCAGGTAATGGTCCATCACCACCAAAACCAGGCCAGATGATGAATGTGTCCCTACCCGCACGTACAAATCAACCACACTTAGGAGGGGCTAGTCCGCGTCCGCCTCGACCTACGTCACCACCGCCATTCCTGACGTCGCAACAGCCAAACCGCCCCCCCGTCCCTCGCGGTGTGATGCCTCCGGGAAGTGGGCCTTCAATGCGTCCTCCCCAGCCGCCTGCAATAATACCGCCGCCACCACGATCACCTCCAGCACGCGTGAATCAACCAAGTCTGGGACCGCCAGGTTCTTCTATGCCGCAAGGTCGCATGGACATGCCGTCTGGTCCAACTGCTCAAGGTCAAAGCCCTTTGTCTAAAGCCATGGTTTCTCCACCCAAGATGAGTTCACCTGATAGGCCTCCTTTTGCGCCACCCACGCATGTCACCCCCCCGAAGACTCCAGCGAAGGCTTCAGGCTTTAGTACCCCTGACTCATCAAGCTCAAAAATCATGGAATTTAAGGACGCAGAGAGCGACAATTTGAATTTCGGTTCTGCTACAACGACAGAAAACGCAGCCGCAGTAGGCGAAGATGGTGACAAGTCCGTGCGAAAAAAATGGCTAGGATTTTTGTGAATGATGTTGTAGCATACGTAAACGCTCCATGACGGTAGTATGTATATCAATCGACTTTGTAATTTTAATCAAATCGCATTTATGCTTAGATCTGGACGTTGTCTGCCTACGCATGTTGCAGCGCATTGTTTGCAGATCCGCTTTGTATGTTGCACGCGCTATTGGCTCAGCTTGGCGGCTCCAACAAAAAAATTCGTGCACCCAGAGACCCTATTTTTTGCGCGAGGTAGCGGAATTACACCGTGCTAAAATCAGCTCGGTCACATGTCATAGGTCCGATTTAGGAACTGATTGCCCCATGGGTTCGGATAAATGTAATTACAAGCTGATAGGGTCGATGCTCGACACGTTGTTGGGCTGGTAGAGATGCAGTGATGCGTGCATCATTGTAGAGCTATAAGGGCAGGGCAATTCCTTTGTATAAAAAGATCAAGCAGCCCACCCTCTTCAATCTGGCAAGATGGCTTGCTTCCGTGTGATCCTATACCTTTCAGTAATCTTTTTCGTTCAGTGCGTTTTTGCCGCACCTAAAGGTATCACCAAGGTTGCGCCGGAGAACCACAATTTTTTCGGTCGTATCACATCTTATGCTCATCCTAAGGATGTTCCTGACCCGGTGCCCATGTACCAACAATTTGCCGCCCTCGCACAGCAGTCCAACTGCCATAACTATCATATTAACATTAGTGTTGGTGATGCGACGCTCTTATACAGTTGGGGCGACAATGACAGGAACCAGCGCTTGCAACTTTTCCACTCCAAGTCCCTGGGTATTGTGGCCTCCTGGGCGGGAATGAATCCTACGAAAATCAATTCTATCTTGGGTGCCGCCGATGTATTTCTTGTCGATGTGGACAGGCGCTATTTCCCACATGCTGAGAAGGGTGCTAAGCTTTACAAGGGCTTCCAGGATGCATACAAGCGTGTCGCGCCCACGTTTATTAAGGAGCTTCAATACTACCAGGAGTTATATAATGAAGATCGCGTGTCTCTTACCGGACTCTCCTACGGTGCAGCTCTCGCTAACATTGCGCTTCTGCATGTGAAGAAAAATTTGAAGCGTGGCTCAATCTACCGAACCGTCGCTTTTGGTCTTCCCCGTGTGGGCAACCAAGAGTGGGCTAACTCTATTGACAAACACGCGGACGGAAAGTTCTTCTATGTTGCTAATGGAAACGATCTGGTTGTTCGTGCCCCTCCACGAGAACTTGGTTATCAGCATCCATCTGGTCAAATTTGGATCAACCCTTCGAACTCAAGTAATTGGAAGTTTTACCCAGGACAGGAAAACGTTCATGGAGCCAATTCTGAGTTCGGCTACAGCATCCCTGATCACACTGGTGTGTATTTCCGCACTGAGATTGCGTCTCTTTGGGGTCACTGTCCTGCCACAGTTGGAAAGGATTGATTGTTATGAATATGTTTCTCTGAACACCTACGCGAGTATCTAGTTGTTGCTTTCCTTGTAAACCTCATTGCATCTGATGAACTATCCGTAGAGGAGCAAAATTACGCATAATGACCTTCATCCGATATCTGATTTGGAAACCCACACGTATTGGCTAACGAGACTTAGATAACAACTGTTGAAGCGGATTTTCCTCCACTTGAAATTGATGCGCTCGCCCAAGTTTGGTCCGCGGACTGAAAAGATGTACAACGCATGTGAATTCCGCACATAGGCGCACAGAGGTGTGTTCTCTTGGCCACCATGCACCCAGTCAAGGTCGTGGACCCACCAAATAGCAACATGGTTCTTCGGCAGGGAAATGTGTCCCAGGAAGAAGTGCAAGATATGTCATATTTGGGCACAAATGGGGGGGAAGACACAGGGAATGATCAAACTAACCCTGTTGAGGCGTCATTACATGAAAAAGAGGAAAAGCCCCAGGTTGGTAAGCCTCAGCCATTCTCGCATCATATTTGGGATCCAGAAGTTAGACCCATGCTCATTGCGTATTTAAAACCCGTATTTATGATGACATTGATTGTGATGGTGATGGTCTGGCTATTCTGCAGCATTTACTGGGGGTCTATGTATGGGTACAACGAAAACTCGCCCCGAATTGTTGGTGCTATTGTAAACCGTGATAATGGTTTGATTGGTCAAAGCATTGCTCAAGCTTTCCTTGATTTGAATGGCAATGATAACGAGCTCCCCCATTCGACATGGGAGCTTCACGATACATCGGAATTTCCTGATCATACTTCTTTGGTCAATGCTGTACAGCCTAAAGAGAAGTTTTACATCGCTTTGGAGATCGTTGAGGGTGCTACGGATAAACTGATTCGTGCTCGAGGCGCAGGAGATTCTTCCTACGATCCAAGAGTGGTCAATATTATCTTCGCCACGGCTATGAATCCTACGACTGTTCCCAGGTATATTACAGGTCCAGCGCAAAAAACTTTTGGCAAAGCACAGGTTAAACTTAATGCCCAGCTAACATCTCAATTTCTATCAGAAAATGTAAACAACCCTGAGGCCATTGAAACAGCAAATCGCGCACCTTTAACGCTTGTGAACCCCGTTGCATCGAACATGATGGATCTTCGACCGTGGAAATCGAACGTGGGTATGGCACCAACGTTTGTTGGTATGATTTACCTTGTCATTTTGTCATTCCAGATTGTCATGGCTGAATATATGGGCCGATTTGCCATTCAACCATATTTGCATTTTAAGGCGTTCGCTATACTCCGTATTGCTACGCCAATGGTTGCTTCTTTCTTTATTTCTGTCATGATCTCTCTCCTCAATATTCCCTTCGATCTTCCATTCGACGCCATGTTCACTTATGGTGCTGGTTTTATGGTATATTGGATGTGCACACTGTGTGGCATTGTTGTTTTCATGCTTTGCTTGGAGTCCGTGATCACCGTCACTACTCCCAAGTTCATCGGCGTATTCCTTGTTCTTTTCATCATCTCCAACGTGAGCGTCAGTAATTCAGAACTCAAACTTCAGCCCAGCTTCTATTTGTATGGATATGCCATGCCATTTTACAATCTTCGTCGGATCTATCTTGCTATTATGTTCAATGTCGGCGAACGACTGAAAATTTTGAAATACATTGGTATCATTTGGGCTTGGATATTCGCCGTTGCGGCATCATTCGCTCTCATTATTTGGTTCGAGTACCTTAAACGCTTCAAAGCACACAAAAAGTCACTTGAACAAAACAAATCACCTTAGTATATTCCCTCATGTCTGCTATTTCATTTTACATATACTTAGTACATTCACTTGTTTCTCCAAATAGGCATTCCGTAATAGCGGCGGGGTTAAGGGGATTTTATTAGTAATAAAACACCGCGATCTAGACGCGTTACGTGTTGTATCCATTCAGCTACATTGCAGGCGTAGACGCCTCGCCTGCTACAATATGCCGTTGAAACACATTGAAGTAGAGAATTTCAAGAGCTATCGTGGAAAACAGATCATTGGGCCATTCAATACATTTACTTCAGTGAGTATGTATCGACAGAATTGTTGGGACCACTAACGCGAAAAGTTGGACCCAATGGTAGCGGTAAAAGCAATCTGATGGACGCTATATCATTTGTGCTTGGTGTGCGCAGCGTGCACTTACGTGCTTCAGAGCTCAAAGATCTAATTTACTCTGAAAATGCATTACATGACAATCACGAAATCAGCTTTCATGAAGATGTGCCCACCCGAGCCAGTGTCATGGCCGTGATCGAAGATACCAAGCATACGGAACACAGATTTCAACGGATTGTTAACGCAAATGCTTCTACAGAATACCGCTACAATGGACGCATAACGACCTACGCTTCGTACAATGCTAAGCTGGAGCAACTCAATATTCTTGTAAAGACGCGTAATTTCCTTGTGTTTCAAGGAGATGTGGAATCGGTGGCTGAGCAATGCTCCAAAGATTTGAGCGACTTGATGGATCAAATTAGTGGCTCGCGCACATTGAAGAATGAGTATGATGAAGCGCGCATATCTTATGAAGAAGCAGCTGAGCAGTTGACCGCACTAGTTTCAAAACGCAAACTACTCCAAAATGAGCTGCGACAAGTTCGACAACACAAGGAAGCCTTTGACCGATTTGGTGCGCTCAAAAATGAAGTTCATAACCACACGATCCAGAAGATTCTTTGGCGCTTGTATCATATCAATGAGATTATCGAGATTCATACAGACTGGATTGAAGCACACGCTTCTCGCGGAGAACAGGCCCAAAAACGACTTCATGAAAAAGAACAGATGTTGTCAGAAGCGCGCAGTATGTTGGGCAGTGTACAGCAAAAGAAACTTGATCTGGAAAATGAGAGGAAGCAAGCGAATAGGTCTTTGGATGGTATCCGTCCCGAAAAAGACAGGCTCATTGAGCGGATTGAGCATGTAAATCGGAAGCTTCAGCAAGCGCAGTTTTTGTATAAGCAAGCAGAAAAGGATCATGATACATTAAAGGAGTCCCTGAAACGATTGGAATCAGATGCTGAGCTTGTGCAAACATGTTCAGATAAAATGAAAGCGGAACAAGAAGCAGCATTAGCGGCGACATCTATCAAGTTGAATGAAACTGATCTTCAGAATTATCATGACCTTAAGCTAAAGTCGCAAAGCACTGTTGTGCAAGAGCGTTCACAAATGGAACAGTTGCAGCGGAAAATTCGTGAGAAGCAGACGTCGTTAGATGTACATCAAGATCGTATTCAAGATATGGAATCTAAGTTAGAGAGACTTGAGCAACTACTGGCTTCGTTATCGGAAACGCAGGCGGAGCTGGCGACACGTGAACCAGAAAGCGCGGAAAAGCTGGGTAGGGCTAAATCGATTCTATCAACCTTGCAGAGTAAGAAAGAGTCGATTTCGTCAAGAGAAAAGCAGCTCAACGAGGCTTTGGTCGGTTGTTATAACCGATTATTGCGAATGGGCCAAGATCAACGAGTACATGAACGTGAAGCGCGTCTCAGGGAATCACTGCGTTCTTTGCGAACCATTTTTCCAGGTGTACATGGACGCCTTCTTGACCTTTGTAAGCCCACGCAACGCAAGTATGAATTGGCTATTGCCACAGCACTGGGTCGGAATGCAGAAGCGGTCGTGGTGAATCATGAAAAAACGGCAGTGGAATGTATCGAGTATTTACGAAATCAGCGTGCTGGTCAAGCCACCTTTATTCCATTAGATACGATCCAAACCAAGCCGATCAATGATAGACTACGAAGTCTATCTCCTCAAGCACGCTTGGCGATCGATGTGATTCAATACGCGCCAGTTATTGAACGTGCTGTTTCATATGCGTGTGGAAACGCCATGGTTTGTGATACATTAGATGTGGCACGGAATATATGTTATGAGCGTGCACAGCGAGTAAAAGCTGTGACATTGGATGGTACGATTATTCATAAGACAGGTATGATTACCGGCGGTCCATCCATGCAAGAAACTGTAAAAAAATGGGATGACCAGGAACTGCAAGGTGTACAGCGTGAGCGTGATCGATGCATGTCAGAACTGAAAGAGCTTCAGCAACAAAAATACGTGCTGGAAGAAGAAGATGAGCTTGTGGCAAGCGTTACGCGAGCGCAAGCTTCCCTTCAGTCTATACGGGCAGAGCAAGCAGACGTAATGCGACAAACGCAAGATGCCCAGTCTGAATGTGCCGCGATAATTTCGCAAAAGAAGAAAACTCAAGACATGATTGACAAATTAAACGAAGATATGTCACAACTGAGGTCACAAATGTCTGACATCGAGCATACTATTCATGCTGCTGATGACGATATCTTTACAGAATTTTGCGAGCGCATCGGTGTGGCTAACGTTCGCGAATACGAAGCAAACCAACTACATATCTCACAGGCGCTGAACGTGGCAACACAGCAATATCAACGCCAGCTTGCACGGATCGCGCATCAACGTACTTTTGCCGAGCAGCAAGTGAAGAACACGGCTGATCGTCTCGCATTCATACAAGCTTCTATGGAGAAAGAAAGGCAGCGGATACCTCGCCTCGAAGAAGAGCTGCAAAATTGTGAAAACTCCATTCAAAAGTATCGTGAAATCAAGGCTCGTATTCAGGCATCCTTCGAGGCTATGCAAGAGGAGCACGATGAAAAAACAGAGACAGTGAATGAGAGACGCAAAGCACTGTTTCATGTCATGCGCGACGTTGAGGCACACCGCAAAGAAGTGGCTGAAAGGAACGATGAAATTGCTCAATTGGATACAGAAAGAGCAAATCTGTTTCGCCGATGTCGAATGGAGGCGTTGGACCTGCCGTTGGAATCGGGCGACTTAGCCAATGTCCCACTAGAAGAGGATGTATCAATGCCAGTCTCTGAAGCAGACAATGCAGTACAAACATGCCGGCAATATGACATAACAGTTGACTTTTCGCGTTTAAGTGATGCAGAGCGTACGGATCGAGGCTCAGGAAAGGAATATGAACTGCAGAGTCGAATTGATCTGGCTCGTGAGGAAATGGAAAAGTTAACGCCTAGTACCAGTACAGCAGAACGTCTAGATAAGCTTGAAAAGGAGCTGAAAATGTGTGAACATGAAATCGACAGTGGTCGCGAACAAGTTCGAGAGTCGAGAGATGAGTTTCAGCTCATTAAGAAGCAACGTTCAGACTTATTCATGAAAGCATACCATCATATCGCGGATCGTATTGATGGTGTCTACAAAGATCTTACCAAAACCAAGATGGCTCCTATGGGCGGAGTAGCTTACCTCACGTTAGAGGATACGGACGAGCCTTTCCGAGCAGGTATTCGATATCATGCCATGCCTCCGATGAAACGTTTCCGCGATATGGATCAGTTATCAGGCGGTGAAAAAACCATGGCAGCATTGGCGCTACTCTTTGCTATTCATACATATCAACCAGCACCATTTTTTGTATTGGATGAAGTGGATGCTGCTCTCGACGCGCAGAATGTTGCAAATGTTAGCCACTACATTCGTGAACATGCAAGCGATCGTTTTCAATTTATTGTAATTTCCCTCAAGGCGTCTCTTTATGAGCGAAGTCAGGGTCTAGTGGGCGTATACCGAGATCAAGAAGCGCATTCCAGCGCAAGTGTTACGTTGGATTTAGAGCAGTATGCTTGACAGTTGTACAGGCCTGACGCCACTCAGCACATGTCGAGAGTGAATAGCTTTCTTTAGGCTGGTCAAATACACCTTGGACAAGCGCAGAAGAGGCCCAAGGTGCAAGGACGTTCACAAAGCAGTGCTGTTCTTTTGATGGTAGATCAGAGAGGATATGAGCAAATCGCTTCCCCAAAGCATCCACGGCAGCTTGATGAATATTCAAAGGTGCAAAGTGTCGTAAAACATTTAGGGCAGCAACAACTTGCCTAGCGGTCCCAATGCACAGAGGATGTGAAGATAATGCTCTAGGCATTTTGTTGTGGCTTTCATTTTCAGGGCATGTCGCACTGATTTCTTCGGGGTGAATTGTGTGCAAGGCAGCAATCCACAGAGATAGTGCCGCGGAACCAAATGCATCCAAACTTGACTCAATTCTTCCTGTGCTGGGCACGAGAGAGAGTTCCAAAGAAACGCCAATGCTTGCTAAGCTGTCCGACACAAAGCATAATTTAGAATAGATCAGGCTAATTCGCTTCGACATTTCTTCCAGGTGAGGCGCGGGACCTATCGGGGCATGTGTATAATTATGCAGGTAGAGTGAAAGATATTCGTATAATACATCGATAGCATGAGTTGCAAACATGGAAATCAGTTGTACAGATATCGTGTCAATAGGTTGTGCTTGATCTACACGATTCTCCAAATAAAGAGAGGTAGCCGTAGCACACGCACTCATGACGGTATCTTTCCAGGACTCGATGTTGAGTAGTATGTCAGCATTAGGATCTAGGCAGGTGTGAACCCGGAGAAATCGAGCATGTAAAAATCCAAAGCACATATCCGCACTGTGTTGGTCAAGTTCTGTACCTGGATACTGAATGCGGGCAAACGATTTGAGTCGTAAAAGGTATGTAACACATGCACGCGCCTCTGGTAATTCGGCATTAGGATCGCGGAATGCTTGCATGAGGAGATGCTGGGCATGTAGCAGAACAGAATACATATTATCCAGCAAAGCCTGGACAACATGCTTAACCTCTTTTTCTTTGGGCGGTAGGTTTTGAAAAAAATGTTCTGTGAGTTGTAGAGCTTCCTCGTAATTCGCATTGGAAATAGAAGTGCTCACGAACTGAGGTAGTCGGAGAAGCTGGAGCAAGGATGTTTCCATGGTATCTTTCATAGATGAAGCGGAGTTCCTTAACGTGAGCGCAAAATTTGCTTGCTGCCCAAACGTTTCAATCGCTTGTTGAATTCGTGACACATGAGAATTTGTGAGTGAGGCCAGTTTGTCATCGCTGTATGAGCAGATTTGGGGGATTTTATCAAATGCTTCTTGAGCCGACACAAAGGCAGACGTATTTCGCACACATAGGTCAGACAGCTGGTGTTCAAGAGAAAAAACCGAGGTTTGTTGTTGGGCTGGTTGATGCTCGATAACATCAAGAGGATTCTGCGTAAGTTCACGTAGGTATCGCGCAGTTTCTCTGCTTATTGTTCCATGATGTTTATCCAACAACTTCAATTTCGCTAATGTGCTTTGTGTCGCATCCAGCGCAATGCCTGTATCCTGAGCCATACCTGGAGCCCTAGGAAAGCAGCGTTTGATCAAGTGCCCATCGCCTCCACTTGTCCGACGCCGTTCGGCTCCATTCCTCCTCCACTTAGAGGCACCATGCCGAAAAGGACCTACTCGGGAGCAGGGAATCACGCATCATCCAAAAAATCTCGGCCAGCGCCTATGGATCCAAGAGTATGTTGTATTTTTCTGATTTTAGGTACCCAAAGGTGCTGATCCTACTCGCAGTATATATTATGACCCAGTGTTTAATCCATATGGAGCTCCCCCGCCGGGACTAAGCTATAAAGAACGACGTATGTTGGTGCACAACTTACAAAAGCCCGTACACCAGATCCCTACGAAGAAAATAAGCAAAGAAAAATATCTGAAATACAGGTAAAAGCACCATCTTCACCCCCATTAAGCCAAGAAAATGATTCAGATGATGACATCGTCATGCCAGCGGGACCACCACCTTTCGCAAATGTAACACCCCACAAACCTGTATCTCAATCTTTCGAAACTATATCTGCACCTGTGAAATATGAGCACTCTGAGTTTGTCGAGAAATCGCAGCCCGAACCAGAGCCCGAACCTGTGTATGATCCAGACTTAATGAATAAAGAGCTTCATGAGCTTGATTCGCCTGCAAGCAAGGTTGAAACCTCTACTGTATTTGAGTCCAAGCCGCAGATGCGAGACTTTCGAAAAGAGGCCGCGTCCTTCGTTCCTGTATCTGTGCTCCGCCGCCAACGACACAAGCCCAAGCCGTAATTCCCCAAGTTCAAATCACGTGTCCACATCGACGCGCGCGGCGGTGGGTGTTGGGTTCTGCAGTGCATCGAACCCATCGTCACAACATTGAAGGGGTTCGCGTGGGTCCTGTGTTTTGAAGCATCACCGAGAGTATGGGGGCAAATGAAAACGATAATAACCATTCATGTATAAGAGCACACACTCCCGTACGATTTGAGCGACGCTCTATTCGCACGCCATCACCCCAACACAGGCAGATGGTAGGCAACACGCGACTTGTACAGAGTGAACGAACTTGCCGTGTTGATAATTTGGATAGACTGCCAGTGAAGCAACTTCCACCCGCGGCCCCAGTGCTTCAATCAGATGTGGACTCATCGAGAATCTTTTTTGGCACTCCAACGAGTGCAGAACGCCACGCTACTTACGACTTAGTGTCCCAGGGGTTTTGTGATCAGGATACGCCTGGGCATGATCCGGATGAAAGCTCTCCAGGAATAGCTCGATCTGGTTCTCCTCTTGAAAATGTACGAGCTCGCCAATACTTAGTTCGCGATGTGCTTGGTGATGTGTCAAATTTGAGCCCTATGTCGGGTCACGGTTATTTAAAGTCCAGCTTGTCGCCATCGAATAATGTCAGATCGACGCCACTGCGGCATTCTACAAATCTTATTTCGTGTTCGTCACCTACAAAGATGACTCCAGTGCAATCAGCTCTCCATGACTGGGCATCGTCGCGATTTGAGCGCTCCATTTCTAAGCAAGATAATGATAAAAATGCATCCCTTTTCTCAGAAAAATGCAAGCCTCTTCAAAATTTATCTTCAACAAGTACGTTTTCTCCTTCTTCATCAAAGACGCACGAAGCAGAAAACCTGCCAATGGATGTGGTATTTGACGTTAGTGATCCGGAAAAGTCTCCCTCTCACACATTATCTAATTACCAATCTACCAAAAGTGTGAGACCAGATACACGTCGCTTAGGATCGTCGCCGTATGGCCCAGCTCAACGCGTTCCTGGATTTGTACCTGGCTCGGCAACGCCTGCGAAGCGTGTCAAAATGGGAGTAAGCACTATGTCACCCGGAACTAAGCCTTGGAACACTGCTTTTCAAAGCGCCAGAGTCCCAGTAAATTCTCCTATGAAGCAAAAAGAAACCTCAATGACCACTGCAGGTATCTCACGAGACGCGAGCGCCCCCTCACCAACCAAAGCTACCCGGTTGGTTCGACCTATAAAATACACGAACCATGCTCCAGCGATGCGTGTGTGGGATAGTCCAGATAAAGGATGCACTAAGAAGCGAGTTCTCCCTGTGAAGAGTGCTCCTAAGAAGGAAATCGCGTCTGTTTCTGAAAAGAAAGCTGCAGCTCCTTCTGTGCCCGTCGAAGTCCTCAATTCAAGCACCAGGTCCACTCGAATGTCGAATGATGCGTCTAGATTCCCTCAAGCATTCGCAGAGTCTGATGCGGCTGCTACACTCAAAGAAAGTTCATCTTCTGCAATTGCTAACTCCAATGACTCTATTGCGAGGAACCGTGTACCTCGTACCGCTCGGCGTGCACCTGCACCACGACATCCGCCCATCACAGCTCTGGAACTCGCTCGGCTGACAACAAAGCATACGAAACAAAATGAAATGTATAACGTGCAATTGGAGACACGCACACAACGTATCCCTGGCCCTCGACCACCAAGCCCATCACAGCATTTTGTGACCGGTCATGGTCAGCGAGCGCGTGTTCAATTTCGTCCAAATGAAGTCAAGACCGACGAGCGAGGCGAGCCTATGTGTCATACCCGTGGAGCAGGTGACGAAGAGGTATACACAACTCCGCCAGGAAAAGATGTGCGCTGGGATAAGCGGCTTGTCGTGAGCCCTTCGGAGGAAAAACAGGCTAGGTCAGAAAAGCCCTCTAGCGGTTGTCTTGTTCACAAGCCACTGACTTTAGATGCGTTTGGTAATGTGGCATGCCCCCCATTAAAAGGTATCACGAGACGGAAAATTCTCGTGAAGCGATTTGTTTACGACGATGATGACAATGTGGATGTGTAGATAGAATGTACAGTAGCATGATTTCGATTGTTAACTATACATGAAATTCGAGTTATTCTTGTTCATCCTGGTGAGCCATGGCTACAAGTGAATCGATAATACCATTGACATCACCAACATGCCAGTCTGCTCGTGTGCGTTTTGACGCAGGGCCTACAGTCAAGGTGAATATTTGCTCATGCCTGATATTGAGGTTGCGTGATGAAGCATTGACATAAGAGTTACGACTCAACGGAGCAGGCGGCGAAACGACCATCGTACTCACTCGGTCCGAAGACAAGGGCTCTTCATTAGAGGCATCATAGGCCAGTTTTGACAAGAAACGAAACATGTCTTCGTCTGTTTTATCGTCACCAACGCAAAAGACAAAGTCGACATCTGGAATGGCATACAGAAGCCGATGCACAATTTCGCCTTTGTTGATCGCGAGGGGTCGCACTTCCACATTTTTCTTTCCAACAACAACTTCAACTTGAAGGTCATTCTGAGATAGAATGTTGTCAAGTAGTGACTGGCATTCTTTGGCCTGGAATGAGCCAAAGTCAGGATCAGCATTTCGGTAATGCCAAACAATACTACTCTTCTTCTCTTCAATGTTGCTGCCGATCGTTCGATCAGTGAAGTAGCGAAATACATTCAATACGTCTTGCTTCCATGACATGTCAAGTTCAGCAGATAAGTTTTGCCATGAGCTTTGAGAGCCATGTTCCTTGAAGTAGCTCCCGTGTTCAGCTGATAATCCCATCGCTGGAAATTGGCTGAAATACTTCGACAGGAAGGCTTCGTCGCGACCGGAAATTATATACATGATGTTGCGGTCATCATTCGACAGTATTTGCAAAGCCTCCAATAGACGCTGGGACGGCACAGCTGCTGATGGATCCTTAACGATAGGTGTTAATGTGCCATCATAATCCAGTAAAAATAGGCGTTTCTTGGCAGGTGTAAAACACTTGAGCATGTGCTCCAAGTTAAAAATAGGTGTTGAGTGAGCAGAGTACCTATGCCGTAATCGATGCAGCATCTGTTGAACTAGGGACAATGCCCATGTGTGTGATGTTTTCGAAACCACTTGTTCGTGACACTGCTTGTTTCGGTCGTAACGTTCTTGATCACTAATGCACAGGCTGTGATGTATGGCCGCAGCCACGCCGCCAATATCCCAAGGGTTAATTTGAATGGCGGCTTGAAGATGAACTGCTGTGCCAGTGAATTCACTGATAATGATGGGACTTTGACCATGTTCATTTTGACAAACGACGTACTCCATAGACATAGTGTTCATGCCATCGCGTACAGACGTGACCAGTGCCAAATCTGCCACTGAGAGTAGGGCGTAATATTCTTCCCGTTCGATCAGTTGATGGTAGTGTTGCACTGGCGTAAAGCTCAAGGAGCCAAAGTCGCCATTGATGAGGCTTACCAACTCAGAAACTTGCCGCTCGAGTTTAGGAGAACTATGCATGGCAGGAATCGTGATTTGAATCAGAACGACATTATTTCGCCAGCGAGGATAATGCAAGAGAAGTTCGTAAAATGCTTGTAGTTTTTGAATGACACCGCGCACCACGTCCAGCTTATCGCATCCCACGATGATGCGCTTGTCTTTGTACAAATTACGAAGCTGGTGCATTCGTGATCCAATACCTGATTGAGTAGCCTCATACCGAACGCGTTCCACATCGATACCGATGGTGCTGTGACCCACCTTGGTCACACGGCCATTCGCTGATTCAACAAAGTTACCTTGTACCTCAAGCCCACAAATGCGCACGCAACATGACAGAAAGTGGCGAGCATAAGTTTGATTCTGAAAACAAATCAAATCAGCACCCAGCATGCCTTCTAAAATGTCGTGACGCTGTGGCAAACACCGAAAAAACTCGCTGCTTGGGAAAGAAGAATGCACAAATACACCGATGTGTATATCCGGAATCATGCGACGTACAAGCAGCGGCACAAGCAGGAGATGATAGTCATGTACCCAAACAATGTCGCCTGGTTTGTGCTCTGCCGCAACACGCTCCGCAAAGGCCTGGTTGACTTTCACGTATGACTGCCAGCTGTGTTGGTCCCATGTAGTTCTGTCTTCATCATCTCGCCACATCATATAATGGAAAAGAGGCCATAAAGCTGTTGTTAAACCCATGTATACGTACTCGCTTTGCAATACGCTTCATAGTGTGAATATGCAGATTGATGATCAAGCCACGTGGGAACATAACGGATACCGGCTATTTCCTCGCTGTTATCCGAATCCAGGGCGGGTGGTCGCATTGCAAGGCCTCCTTCATGCAGAGACCATGCACTTCGTTTTTCTAAAGAGGCGAGCACGTCTTCAATTTCCTTGCGTTCTTCGGGCGTTGTTTGCGACACTTCTGATCGCGTATCTAGTTCAGATTGCTGAAAGAAGCGCATATGAATGGGAGCGCCGATGTATGTTTGCTTGTGACTAGCGCATAAACTGTAAATGCCACTGTTCAGCGCCGAATGACCGCGACTCAGACTCAGAATCCAAGAAGGACGCCTCAACTTGGTAGAACCTGAAGTACACGATGAAGTGCTGCCTTGTTCATTGAATCCCGTACATTTGGAAGACGAGCTGGGTATCTCTTTAAAGTCAGACGAGCTAGCCTTGTGAATATGCGAATGTACAGCAGAAAGTTGGTCTTCCTCAGACATATCATCATCCACAAGCTCAGACAACATCCATGCGCGCCGACCAGCAACTCGACCGCAATGCTCTTGATTTCTTTGTAAAGGGTCCACGTTCATGCGATACGAGATCGATGTTTTCTCTTCTCTTTTCGATTCTAAGAGTCCCTGTTGTTCACGTTCCAACTTTCGAGCTTGAGCTGTGGCGGCCATTCTCGCGACACTATTCTTTGCAGCCTCCGCATGTGCTTTTCGCTGAATATAATCATGCTCCTTTCTTGGCGTAAAAGTGAAGGGCAATGAGTATACAACCTGGATAATTCGTCCGCTCAGCGGCTCCTTGGGACGTGCCATTTCGAGTTCATGTTGTAAACGACGAACACTTTCCCAGAGATCTTGAATCGAAGTGTACTCCTGATATTCTCCAGTAGATGGATTAGGTATATCAATTTGTGGACTTTCAGTGCCTTTGTTGATATGTAGAGAGCTAAATTGTGGGCATTCATGAGGCCTTGACTCGGGCCTGACCGTTGTCATGGTGGCCCCACAACACTCATCGGTGTCGCAGTCGATAGTACAGGCTGACCCGCGTTCAGATTATGGAGGAATGACTAATCGATCTTGGTAAGGAAGGACGGCGTGAATATGGGCAGCGGATGTGCCTCCGTATTGAAGACCCAAGTATGGAAAGGGAGAATGTTGCGTTCTGAGAATAGCAAATAGAAGTACTTAAGAGTTTCAGAAAGCCAAAATGTTTCCATGCGATCGATTTGATTGTGGTTCACATCATCGACATTGTCGATACCAGCATAGCCACCAACCCCTCCATCAACTTGACACCAGTGCTGGAAACTCTCAAAGATTTGCCAACCCCATTCACGGTATATGGGGTCCCCTGTGAGTTGAAATGCAATGTAAAGAGACTCGATTGTCTCTGGCCTTAGAATATTGCGCGCATCAATGGGAGGCCCGGCCTCAGGATTCGTTTGTCGGTTGGCCTGTTTCACCACCCAAGCCCTGCGATCGGTCGCGTTTTCGGTGGACCTGAAAAACACTATCTCCGCACCAAGACCTGTAGCCGAATTTGTGTATGTGTCCACGCATGTACGGATCAGTTCGTGACCGACTCGCCAATCTTCACGCATGGCCCTGGTGCCACCATACTTCTGCTTGGGAGGCAGGAGAGTACCATTCACCATTACCGATGCACCGAGCATCATAGTACCACCAAGGAAGCACACTAGATGGTCTTGTTTTGTTATAGCACGCCATTCTTTGCCCCTGTTTCTTGGATATATCTCCAGTGTATGCACAAGAGGGGGCGAAAGCCATGGAGTATGTTTGAGCAACTTTGCTTTGATATCATCAAACGCATACTCGTACATATTCCGATACACCTGTTCCGTGCGGTTAGTTTGAATGAACTGTTTGACCAGGTATTCGTAGTAGGAATCGCCTCGTGAGCCGAGACGAATCTCAGACAAATAGAATTCACCATCGTGGGGACTCAAGAATATCGGCAGAATGCCGAAATTGGCTTCTTTGACAGTTTTCAAAGCCGCTTGCATAGGCCGCTCTGCAATTCTCCAATATTTTTGGTCGCCGGTGCGCTCAGCAAGGTACTTGAACTCGAGTTGAATGGTAGTAACCTCTGCTAAACTGCTAGAGCCATGGTTATCTTCATCATAAAAAGATTCACCTGTGTGAAGATTGATTTCACGCTTGGGAATACCGGAGGGCGTATCAAAAGCCGGCAACAGACGAGCCGCCAACTCCTGTGCACGTGTCAGGAAGAAGATAGAATCCTCGTGAGAGGCACGCAGGGTACCAGCAGGAGGATCGAGCATAAGTGCAGACGCAGAGAGTAGTCCACCCAAGATACGAATAGTCGTCTCGAATACATTCAGGCGGCCGTCCACATCCCAGGAAAGTTCGTCCCGAATCCAGTTCCGAGCATCCATATAATCTTCCTCCATACCGAGTATAATAAGTGTATCCAGAGCATCCACGATGGTGAATCCAACAGGACTTTCATCTTTCAAAAGAAGGTTCGTACCTGATTTGGAGAGTGGGTGATATTCGTCCATACCCCAGGCATTCCGCTTGTAGGCTCCCCAGGAAGACTGAAAAGCTACGCGTATAGCGTGAAGTTTTTCCTTATCTTGCTCCTGAATAGGATGAGTGGGAATCTTTCGTGCAGGTGGGAGTTGAAATGGAACGGTGGTGGGGCGCTCGCCGTCATAGAAATTAGCTGGTATATCGACAGGCACATACGGGGGTACAAAAAGCGACGCTAGCCAAATTTGTCGCACGATATACGCACCGAAAGCCAATAAAGTCGCTGAGATGAAGAAATAGCATTTATTCCAGCTTTTTTTCGGAGGGGCGGGAGGTCGTTGGCGAGCAGCCTTCTTGTTGCCCATGTCGGAGAAGGCTGAGGGCGGCGGCCCCAGTGTTTGTTGTCTCCACAAAAATGACACATGCGCGTTCTCCTGCACGGCCAACTAGAACCACCTTGGGAATCGTTGACGAGGCACACTGACTTTCGAGCCCCGTGCGATGCTATCTGCCTTTTTTTTGGTCAATGCCAATGGAAATGCACTCATAACGCGCATGATAAGAGATGATCTAAGGCCAGAAATTATTGATCAATTCCGTGTCTACGTGATTCAAAATCCAGCCATTCACACGCCTATGCTAACGCTGGGAGGAATCACATTTTTATGGATCCGACATATGGACTTGTGCATTGTTGCAGGCATTATGTCAAATACCAATCCTACCTTGGTTTTTGAATTCCTATTTCGTTTTGTGTCTGTGTGCAATGCAAGCATCGGGGAGCTGAATGAAGAGGCAGTTAAGAAGCACTTTATGCTGATTTATGAAATGTTGGACGAGATGATGGATTTTGGATATCCACTGAACACGGACATACAAAGACTCGAGACGTATATTGTGAGTGAAAACATACACGGTCTGGTGCCTGTGCGCCACAATGTGCGCCGCGTAACGACAGAATACCCGACAGATGTGGCATGGCGGCAGCGGGATGTAAAGTATCGAAAAAATCGTTGTTTCGTCGATGTTATAGAGAAGCTGAATCTAACCGTCAGCTCTCAGGGAATGATCGTGAAAGCGGATGTGGAAGGTGTTATCAGACTGCGCCCCTTCTTGTCAGGCATGCCTCATTGTCTTTTGAGTCTGAACTGCGCTGTCGGTCCGTCTGAGGGTCATACGGCCCTGTTTGTGAAGGTGGACGAATGCAAGTATCATCCGTGCGTAGGCTTCACGACGTCGAATGGTGACTCGTGTCTTTCTTTTGTTCCTCCGGATGATGAGTTTGAGCTGATGCGTTACACAGCAAAACGAAACGTGCGTTTGCCTGTCAGGATTCATGCTGTTATAAAGAAGAAGAATGAAAATGTATGGCAGTATCAATTGAATTTGCGCACATGTACCGAACAGCAATTGCATGTGACAGACGTGGTCATTCGGATTCCCACACCAAACAATGCAGTGCATGCCTCATGTGATGTACAGCTTGGAAAGGTCAAGTGGGATGCAAATGAGCAAGTGATTCTATGGCGGATTCCCCGGGTACAGGGCATGACTGAATGGATGCTTCGAGCGAATGTGCACATGACATCAGAAGCGATCACGCCACGGGAGCGACTTCCTCTTCAAGTGGATTTTACGGTGCCGTCGTTGACAGCGTCGGGTATCGCAGTGCGATACCTACAGATCACAGAACGCAGTAACTATCGTGCTATGAAATGGGTTCGCTACGAGACACATTCGCGGCAATCCTATTTGGTATATATCTAAGGAACATGACCTGCGAGGCGCCATTCATTGAACTGGGCTTCACCAAAGCGCAACAGAGACATGGTCCCTTGGTCTACAATGGCAACCACGACATTTCGACGACCCGCCTTCAAAGGAATGTACACGTTGGTACGCGTCTGCTTGACCTTGGCACAAGAGATACCCCATTTCGAGAGAAACGTTTGCAGAACATGTAGAATCCAAGTAAGACGCGAAATCAAGGAACGAAGCCGTGACGGGTTGCGGGTGGTGGCCGGTGGTACGCGGGCAGTTCGTTGCTTGCCATATGCACGCCTGTTTTGTGCACGGACTTCTGCAAGTTCCCTGTCATCGCCTTGTGAGCCTGTAGATGAAGGGATGGGAATGTGCGAGAAGAGCGTATCAAAGTCGTGTCCATTTAGCATGGGATGTTGGTCCGTTTCGAGAACGCATATGCGGAATTCCGGTGGTGGCGGATGTGTTCGCTTGAAGTGTGATGCCGGTCGCCACGCATAAAAGAAAGGCTGGAGTGATTCATCCTGGACGAGCTTTGTTGGTGACTTTGGTTCATCTGTTGCTACAATCCGCAGCGTGTCGAATACAGTATCGAATGAATCGGTGGCGGAGATGCCAAGTAGACCACGTTGCCTCGTGCATAATTTTCGGATACACCATCGAAGGAACTGATATATCATGGAACAAATACGTGTGCATGTACGCCACCAGCCTAACAAAAGCCCCACAAGTACGCTCTTTTTTGGTGTGGACAGTTTGGACGGGTCGGGGGCACGTAATTGATCCACGAGCGATGCGCGCTGTACAATGTATCCAAGACGCTTAAGGTATGCATAAATTTGATAACGTGCCATGGTACAGCCTTCTTGACCCATCAAGTGAGAAAAGGCTTGAGAAACCGATATGGGTATACAAGACAGGAAGGCGTCAGCAGAGGGTACAGTGCCCGGTGTCTGAGTCCAGCGACAGTCCAGCGCGCCACGTTCGATCAGGTAGATGGCTTCTTCGGGGAAGAGCTCTAAGCATGTTTGGTTTTGCCCACTCTCCACTCGTCGACGCTGTGAAACGCCCATATGCGTGCACGATTGACCTCGTTGCGCATGCACAAATGCACGTTGAAAGTGTGGGTCCCAAGTGGCTGTACATAGAGTCTTGCTAGAATGAGCACGAGGAAGAGATATCGTTGTGAATAGTGCATGTCGGCTCTGTTCCAAGACCTTGGTCTGACCACCGAATCCGGTTGGCTCGAAATCCTTTTCTCCACGCTTGGGAATAGATGGCGCGGAAGCATCCGTTGACATGCCGCCAGCCGACAGGTGCTTGGAAGACAGCGCTGAGAGAACGCGATAGTCTGGCATATCTTCTTCTTCATCCGAGTCACCCTGCGCAGGGGTCGCGCGGGCTACTTTGTCATCTTCCATGGTCCGCAATGGTGTTGAAAAAGCAAGCTGGTGGATCGTTGACTAAAAATAAGAATGGCGCACAAAATGCTGGGTCCACACAGGGCGGAGGTTGACAATCCCGCTTGCCGTGGCTGTAGACGTAGCAGCGGCGCGTGTATTAACACGGTGGATGGATTTTGATGATCGGGTGCCGGAGCGCCCTGGCCCACGAGGCAAGACATTCGTTGGGCCATGGCTTGAGCAACAAGTTGTTTTATCCTTTGTCATCGGGCTGTTGGCCGTCCTGGTGTTTGGTGTGTGGAAGCGGCATTATCCATCTGTATATTTGGCGAGACATCATGCGCAAGGATCTGCTTTACCTTATGATCGGATGCGTAACAGCATGTTTGGCTGGATCTTACCCACTCTCTTGTATTCAGACCACAGCGTTCTTCACACTGTGGGATTGGATGGTGTCACAGCACTCCTCTTTTTCAAGATGGGCTTTATGTACTTGACGCTAACCAGCATCTGGGCCCTGTTCGTGCTGATGCCTGTGCATTTTTACACCAATGGCTGGGTTGATGGTGTCAAGCCAGGCGAGTCTTTGGGTGATTCGATTTTCTATCCCATGCGACGCTTGCGTAAACCAAAAGAGCCTCTGCCATTGCTTCCTTTGCCAACTATTGTTACGCGTGATACGCTGTATGAAAACACGCAACTCGTGAGCACATTTGCGTACTCGCTCCTCGCTATGTTCATGTTGTGGCGTGCCTATCGTGTGTTCATCTCTTTTCGACAGAGCCATTCAGGGTCGTTGGAACAGTCAGACACTTCGCGCACTGTGGAAGTGCATATGCTGCCTGATCACTTGTCTACAGATGAGGCGCTCATATCTTACTTTGAGAGCATTCGCCTGCCTGTCGAGAGTGTTTGCATCCTCAAGAATACATCGAGCCTGGACAAGTTGTTGCGGCAACGAGCTCGAGGTTTGTTCCGGTTAGAGCGTTTATGGTATTCGTGGCTTGGTGACGACAGCGCCGTGGAGAATTATGATCCAGCAGCGATTGAGGATCAGACGTTGGCGATGTCAGAACCGCCCAAGCCGGGTGATGCACCGATGATTGGTACACATATTCGTGCGAATCGCCCGCGCCCTCGCACTTATGTGCCTCTATGGAACTGGGCTGGAGAACATGTCGACGCCATTGATCAAGCATCTTATGAATTCGCGACCCTGGATAGAGCCGTGCGTGCATTACGTGACTCTCTCTTTCCTCACACGCACACTGCTTTTGTTACTTTCCAACATACATGGAGCGCGCAAATTGCGGGCCAGGTGGTGCATTACCCTTCGCCTGGTCGCATGCTGACGGAGCCGGCTGTGGAGCCACGAGACGTCATTTGGGAACACCAGGAAACGGCTGTATGGGACCGGAGAGTTCGGCAATGCATCATGGCGCTGAGTATGGCTATCTTTCTCTCGATCACGCTCTCATTGGATCTGATACTCGCATCTTTGGTCAATTTGAATGGGATCAAGGTCTATTTCCCATGGTTGGGGGATCTGATTGATGAAAATTTGCGCCTGCGTGCGTTTGTGCAAAACTCGCTCCCTACTCTGCTGCTGATTTCCATCAACGCTTTGGTTCCTGTGGCGATGAGATACTCAACGTGGTTCCAGCGTATTCGTGCATACTCGCATATTGAGCACAGTGTTTTGGGTATGTACTATCTGTACTTGCTGTTCTCTGTGGTGTTTGTTTTCCTGTTTACGAGTGCCCGTGATATGCTCAATGAGTTGTCAGAAAGCCCGATGCACATGATTGACAAGCTCGCGCAGTCTTTGCCTGTGGCACGAAACTTTTCTCTCGCATATGTCATATTTCAGGGACTTGCGATCCAGCCCTTCCAGCTTGTCCTCCTTCCGAATATTCTACTCAGGCAGTTTGAGAGTCTCTTTTGTGTCATGACGCCTCGCCGCTGGGCGCATTTGCTCAGTGCGCCTACACTGACTATTGGGACACTGTATCCCCAAGCCCTTCTGATCTTTACACTTTGTGTTCTCTACAGTATTGTGAGTCCGTGCATCAACGTGTTTGGTGCCTTGTATTTTGGCATCGGCTATGTGGTCGTCAAGTATCAGCTTTTGAATGTGTTTGACAGGCCCTACGATTCACATGGACATGCATGGCCATTGGCTGTGCGGAGGTGTATCTGGGCCGTGGTGCTCTTTCAAGTGTTCCAGCTTTCCCTCTTCTCTGTACGGAAGCAAGTGTTGAACAGTTTACTGATTGTGCCGCTCATTGGTTATACCATATGGTTTGCCTTCCATGTGCAGAAAACGTTTCTGCCTCTCACGTCCTTTGTCAACTTGCATGATATCTATGCTGCAGAGGAAGAATTGCGTCACCGGAACGAGGCATATCAAGATGAGCCACATTCTCATATACCCTCAGGAGAAGAGCATCCTGGACGCTCCTCTGTGATGACGAGTCGTTCCTGCCTGCTCAGTGTAAGTCAGAGGACGTATAAGCAGCCATCACTGACAGGACCACTTCCGACGCTTTGGTTGCCACATTCACGCCCCACGTTTCTAGAACCTGTATAGTGTTAATTTATAGAATGTCGTATAAATAGTTAGCCCAACCGAACTGCGTTCGCGCCACTAGCAAATTTGGGCTGCTTCGCCGGGCGCGTCGTTCTATCGGGCTTGGATTGATCAGGCGCTTGTTCAGAGCGTTCGCTCTGCTTTCTTTTGTGCGCTTCAGCTTCTGGTTTCACATACTTCTCGAATATCTTCCGTCGCTCCTTATCCAAGTCAGCGTTCTTGGCTTTGATTTTTTCTTTGCGGCGCTCGCTCTTACCACCACCGCCAGCGGTGAGTTCGACGTTGATTTGCCGCCCCCGGAATATGGTATGATGAAAACGAAGTGCCTTTTGCAAAGAAGCCGCATTTGAAAATTCAACAAACGCACAACCCTTGGACACAGGTGCAGATGGATCCTGTGCCTTGCCCTTGGCGATAGACTTTTTTTTTGAGTTGGATAATTTTTCCAGCGCAGATGGATCCCCCTTCTTGGTGAGCAGTCGTACTCTTGGCATTTCGCCGCAGGTATCGCTCATGTGCTTCGCCAAATCATCCGCTGTGACATCGTACGACATATTACCAACAAAAACAATATACTTTATCCCGGCATCGTTGGAACGTTGAGCCTTAGAAGAATGCGATGTCCCATCATCATCAAAAATGGTTTTTGTGGCATCCAACGACTTTGGAGGGGTGTGCTGAGAAATGTTTGAAGCGTTCGGCTTCGCTTCGTCGCCCAGAGCTTCTGACGTCATGACGCAAGCTTGGGTGTCGGATGGTTGAAATCGATCAAAATGGGCCGAATTGTGGAGATAAGAAGCGTGCGGCTACATGAAAACGATGTTGTGCCCAATCTCTACCAGACTCGACACTCTTGCATCATAGAGCAGATCTGGTTTAAACGCTGACGCTCTGACACAAAGTCAATGTCGTCAACATTCTCTGTAGGAATACGATCTAGAGCCAATGCGATTACCATCGGCTTGCAAGTATCTCCCCCCTTCATAGGTTCAAGGCAGCACAAGTCGGAATAGATGTGAAGCGCCAGTTGCTTCGCGTAGAGTAGGTAGATGTCTTCCATACCTTTCGGAGGCGCACCAAATAACGGCACAAAAGTCACGGTAGGTTCGCGTGCTTCGTCTGTCGAATGAGAATTATATTCGTTTGAATACGCTTGTGCAAAAGGCAGTTGTACGTGAGCTTGTAACTAATTGTGAGGTAGTCAATACTTACCAAATATCCGACCTTGCCCTTTTGCGATACACTAACAAAAATACGGTCCACATACTGTTGACACAAGACTGTCATATCATTGCCGCTGGAAGATGCTTTGGTACATGATTTAGTGGCGATAATATCTCGGGGTATCTCTTTTACTTCTACGTTGCGAATTGTAGGACATGGTTCGATTGTGTCCATGAACTGCACGTAGGTGGAAAGATGGTAGTATGAGACAAATGAGCTGCCACTGTTTTTAGCAATCATTTATTGGCAATGCCCTCAAACTTCTAGGGATTCATGGTAGGATGGCCGAGTGGTCTAAGGCGGTAGATTCAAGTATTATTGAATTCTTCGATGGTAACATCGGGTTCCCTACTTATCCTGGGTTCGAATCCCAGTTCTACCAGATTTTTTAATCTGTGCCCATGTGGAAATTTTTATTGGATTTTGATAATGATCGTGACCACATGTGTCGCCACGTGTGGTGAGGCAAGATACACCTTGGGCGAGTTTGTTCGTTTTCCTGCTTGCTTCTCACGCCATCATGCCTGATCAAAGCCGACACGTTGTTATCGTGGGTGGTGGTATTATTGGCGCCAGTATCGCCTACTTCATGAGCAGGCGTTCAGACTGCCCGAAGGTGACTTTGCTGGAATCGAGCAAGACACTGGCACCTGGAGCGTCAGGCAAAGCAGGCGGCTTTTTGGCACTCGACTGGCATGGCACTTCCACGGCAAGTCTGGCTGCATTGAGTTTTGAGCTGCACCGTGAGCTGGCCGAAAAAGAGAACGGTGCCGAACGCTGGGGTTACCGTTTTGTCGAAACGCACCAACTGAGTTTGGATACATCTCGCAAGGCACGTCATCGTCCCAAGATTGACTGGCTCAACCCAGATGTATTCATTTCGACTAGCCTTATAGGTGGTGGCGGGTCAACGGCGCAGGTCACACCCGGTCCTTTGACGGAGTTTTTGTGTGAACGTGCGCAAGAAGCGGGTGTGCAGATTCATTTGCAGACCAAGGCAACGGGCCTAGACTTGACGGAAGATGGTAAGGTTCGAGGCGTCAAGATCCAGCAGGCAGGTGAAGACAAGGTGCTGCCTGCCACCGATGTAATCGTGGCCGCTGGTCCATGGACGGGCAAACTACTCAAGTCGTGGTTCCCATCTGACAAGATGCCGCAATTCCTGCGTTCGGCCTCGATGATTGAAGGAAGTCGCTCGCACAGTGTCTTGGTTCAGGCGGCCAAGAAGCATCAGCTCTCAGCTGATTGCTTCTTCTCAGAGATGCGTTATGGCAGCTCGGCTGGTGCGCCTGAATTTTACATCCGCCCCAAAGGCCGGGCGTACGTATCGGGTGGCTCGGACGATGCGCCCGTTCCTGAACTGGCAGACGATGTGACCTTCGATCCTAGGCGCACGGCTGAACTTCAGAAGCAGCTGGCTGTCCTGAGTCCTGAGTATCTGGACGTGAACCGCGGTGCTGAGCTTTTGGCGGAACAAGCGTGTTACTTGCCCATCTCACCGCGCACGGCTGCGCCAATTTTGGGCGGTTCGGCTGAGCAGGGTATCTATGTGGCTGCGGGACATGCTGTGTGGGGTATCAGCAACAGTCTGGGCACTGGCAAAGTTATGTCTGAGCTGCTCTTGGACGGAAAGGCGCACTCGGCGAATATTCAGCAACTGCGCCCATGAATCACATAGAAGTGTCTACGAGGAAAAGGCTAAACGACGCGCAAACTCGATAAGGGCACGAACGGGGCGACCTGTCAGCCCCTTGCTCTGGTAGTCGTTGAGCGTGTTGGCTGCGGCCTCCATAGAGCCGGCAATGTCAATGTGCGCGTAACGCACACGGGCGGCTTCGCCTTTGGCACGGTCCTCGAGGCCATGAACGAATTGCTTTAGGAAGATAGCAGCCGTGCATGAGCCAGCAGGACGACCACCTGTGTTGACAAGGTCGGCATTGAGCTTGGAGATCTGGGGCAAATATCTGTCAGTGAGCGGCATACGCCAGCACAGGTCGTGTTCCGCCTCACCGGCCGTCTTGAGTTCCTGCCACAATGACTCGGCTTCCGTGAATACACCCGAGTACACGTCACCTAGAGCCATGACACAGGCTCCGGTCAGGGTGGCTACGTCAATGACCGTGTGCGGAGCATAGACATCTGTCACGTACGACAGCGCGTCTGCAAGCACGAGGCGGCCCTCTGCGTCAGTGTTGTCCACCAGCACAGTCAGACCGTTACGAGCTTGGAAGATGTCACCGGGCTTGGTGGCACGACCACTTAGCATATTTTCGGTGAGGGGCGTCACAGTGACGACATTGATCGGAAGACCCAGCTGGGCCATAGCTAGGGTGCTAGCAACCACGGCAGCAGCGCCGCCCATGTCGGCACGCATGAGATCCATGCCAGCACTGGGCTTCAGACTCGTGCCACCCGTATCAAACGTGATACCCTTGCCGACCAGAGCCAGGGGGGCGGCCTTGGCATCAGGAGCGCCATGGTACTGGATTTCGACAAACTTGCATGGCTGCTCGGAACCTTGTGCCACTGAGAGGAACAAATTCATGTTTTGCTCGCGCGCCCAGTCTGCATCATGTACCACGACTTTGGTGTGGGGTACGTGTTTGAAAGCATCCATAATACGATGAGCGAAAATCGTGGGCGTCAAGAGGTTGGCAGGCGTTTCTTGCAGTTCGCGCGACCAGTTCTGAGCGCGCGCGTACACCTCACCCGTGTACCAGCTCAAAGGTGTGGCAGAAGAAGCCAGTTCGTCGCCGTCATCACGCAGCGACTTTTTTTGTTCGCTCGAAACAGGGCCATGGATGGGCACAGCCTCGATGTGACGACCACCCTGCTTTTCAAGCGGCAGGCTCCAGGCAGGCGCGGAGCCGCGTGTCTTGAAGTGGTTCACGTTCCACAAGCCAAGCGTCGCTCCCACGGCAGCGGCGTGGGCACTCGCAAAGGAATCAACCTCAATGCACTGGCCTTCCTCGTTCACCTTGCCCAAGTCGCGCAACGCACGAACACCTTTAGCGGCAGCCAGACGTGTCTCTTCAAGGCGCTCATTGCGAAGAAACACGTTAGCAGACGGCAAGGCATCAGGGCCCGTTTGCGGCGCTCCCGCTTGTTCGCCAGAAGCTACAGCAGCCACCGGATGAAAGGACGACGGGTACAGTACGCGACATTCACCCGGCTTGGCCGCGTTGGCTCGGCTCACCTTCCACTGTGACGCTACTTGTGCAGCCAGTTCAGGGAGGGCGGCCAGGGAAGGAGCTGCGCCCTCCGCATCGATTCGCACCACTTTTCCAAGCAGTCCAGACATTCGCGTATACGAAGCAAGTGCGTGGCACAGGTTGGGGGCTTACATAGAAAGGGGTATATGTGCAAATTTCTATCAAGCCAGGCTTCGATGGAGGAATTGATGCAGTTTGCGCCCAGCTTCGGCCCCGATGAGGGATTGCAAATCGGACAGGGGCGTCTCACACAAAGCCTGGATATTGGGTATGTGCTGCGCAAGGTAAGCAGCGTTTTTGAGTGTGACGCCGGGCATAGAACAAAGCATTTCATACGGCGTAATATTCAATGAAGCTTCGCGTTGTCCTTGTCGTTGCAGAGAGTCGTCCAGACCAACAGAGGCAGCACGTTCAGGATCCGGGTCATCATAGTTTTGTTTCAGGTCTGCGAATATTTCCACACTAGCATAAGGGGAAGACGACCAAATGATGTGTAAGCGTGGAAAGGTGAGTGTGAGTAGAACAAGTTTGGATTGGACGTCAAGGTCCGAGGGCGTCGATCGTGCCGCTTGTGCACGACCATGCGCTGAACGGACGTCGCCCATGGATTGCCATGTGAATGCGCGGTCCTGGTCAAATTCAATCAGTAAGATCGGGTAGGGGTAGTGCATAGACATAGCCTCGCACTGGGTATACAAGCGGCCTGAATTGAGACTCTGCATCAGATCCGTCAGTGTTTTGCGCTCCACACACATGTCGGATGAAATGACGTAGTCACCCACTTGGAGCGTGCAGGGTATCACTTCCATACCGGCAGCATGAAGGAACGATGGTAGACTCGATCGAAACTCGCGCATGTCCACCACCACTCTAGGACGGCGCCCGGATACTAGCCTTTGGCCACCGGCAATGCGCGTGCTCAGCATTCGGACCATGCGTTGATCGGCATCCTCTTCCACAGGCAATCCATTGGTGGTGAGCGGAATGACCATGGTAGCCTTTTCGCGAATCAGGCGCTCAAATGCGTCCTTTTCGCGACGTAAACCGCCGAGATACATTTGTTCCTCCACGGAATCCACATACAGGAAAAAGTAAATGCGGAGCTCCGATGACAGGCTCTGTGTAGCACGATACAACTCGACCTGCCGGACAAACGAAGCATTCGGGTCGTACATGATCACATAGCCAGGTCGCAGCTCCTGCAGGATATTGTCATTGTTATCACCCTGGTAGCTCTGTACAACAATCACATGATCCAAATCCAACAGACCAAAGAAGTCCGTAGAGCCAGGATCCTGCTCTTCCTTACTTTCGTCCATGCCATGCAATGCGGGAGGAGGATCCATAGCCGCAGCAACATGATCCAGCTCGCTAAATGGGTTGTCCTCTGCGAGAGATGGTCTGGATGTCTGGGACATGCCTCCTCGCATTCGACGACGCTTATGCGCCGGAGCACCTGTGCGCATCATTTTGTGACGCAGGGCTTCGTGGATCGAAGACGATGGATTCGGAGATTCGGGTGTGTTTGAGCGAACGTGGCGCTCCTTTTGGAAGGATAAGAGACTCTTCTTCCATGCGAGGTAGTTGTGCAAGCATGCTGTCAAATATGGTCGGCCAGGAGAAGCTGTGTTTCCCTCGGCCAAAGACAGCCATGTGCGAAGTTGAGCAACTGTGCGTTCAGACTGGACCATGATGAGAATGGTATGTGAGGAAGATGAATCGTCGCGGTATATGTCTTGTTCCACTTCGTCCAATACTTTGGCCAACAGCTTCCATTTAGGAAGTTCCTCCAGCTCAAACGACATGCCTTCGTCGTCCTGTTTTTCTTGCCACAGCCTCGCTCTAGCCTCATGAAAAATCAGGTTGGCTTCATCACTCATGAGCCACTGCGACTGCCGCTGCGGGGCTCCCGGCTCTGACGTAGGTGCGTTGGATGCCAAGATCGTCTCGAGGTATTCATAGAACGAGACAGAATCGTAGGAGAGCAATGCATGCAGAAGCTGTCTTAGGGTATACAAGTCGCCCACCAACTGCCTCGTTGCCGGGCTCAGGCGATGCCATACTGGATCAAGGTGCCGTCGCACGGTGACATCAAATGCACGATACATGGCTTGCTCCACGTTTAAATCATCCAAGTCAGTGACCAATTTGCTGAGCTTAACTTGATGTAAGGTAGCCTCTAAACACTGGATGATGGCATTTTGTATAGAGCGCATACGAGGCGTAAGAGGCTGGTGCAGCTCAATGACATCGGCGCGTCGTTGGCCTAGATCATGGTTGATTTCCTCTTGAAATCTAGGCCAGATATCGACTTGACGTAAGCGCAGCTGAGACATGATCGTCTGCAGCTTGTGGTATCCGCTAGCAAGATGCTCGGCATTATCAGAGAAGGCCTTCAAGAAGCCATCGTTATTCTGCTCGCGATATAGGCGTACAATAAAAGCTTCGATAGAAGTGGGAGACACGCGCTCAGCATTCAATACAACCATGCCGGTAAGTAGGCTCGTAGGAATACGTTTCTGCAACATATCCACGACCAGGATTCTGGATGTGACGCTAATGATACCGCTGGACAGATATAGATCCGTCCGTTGCTTGGAGCTCATGTGATGGTGCACATCGCGAATCGCATTGTGCCCAAGACCGAGTGTCCCTAGGTCATGATTGATCCCCTTTACATCTTGGGCCGACGCATTCACCACCACGACAAGAGATTGGGGACGCGCATACACTCGTAATAACGTCGAAACAACTCGTCGAAGACCCAGTCCGGGAGCCAAGATCACGAGCAGGTCACGTAACTCTTCATCGTCTGGAAGAAGGCGATGCAAGATACTCCGATGAAATGGAAGCAGCCAATGTCTGCTTGGAGGGAGTTCCATGATTGCGGCAACCGATTCAGCGCCATGCGTTTTGGGCAGCACGCCTCGATGCGGAGTTGGATGGAAGAATTTTTTTCTAAGCCAGTCTAACAGGCAAGGGGGCGTTCAAATCACAATGTGATTGGCCCAAAAAGACGCACGGGGTTCACAACTTGCGTTAATTAGGACGACGCATCGCGCGCCTAAATATAAACAATAAGTGGCGGCTGCGCTTTACCGCCACCGTTTCCCACTGTCATGTACATGCACAAACTGATCTCCTTTGCTCTTGCCGGTGCCGCTAGTGCTATGGCATCGGGCCTTTCGTGCAAGGCTTACGGGGTTGCTGGCAATCTTGTGAGTCTTGACTTTTTCCATCACGATTCCCAGTTGCTGGAATTCACTCACGATAAGACGGTGGACGGCCACCCTGCCCTTGCTCCGACGCAACATTCGAAGCAGTTGTTCCAATTTTTCAGCTGCAACTCGCCGTCCAAGCACTACAAGAAAGGTGGTCAGGTGCGCAGCCTGACGAACACGTCTTTGTGCCTCACGCCAGGCACCGTGTATCTTCCCAGCGACAAGATGGGCGATGCCGTGCCTTATCCTGACAACGCCGACAATCGCATTTCTCTGCAGCCATGTGAATCAGAGCACAGCCTTCAGCTGCGAAAGCAATGGTTCATGGAGACGGAGACTAACAGGGCCGGCCTGGTTCAAGTCTCGCAACAGGGTTGGCGTTCGGACTCGACCAGCGACACACTTATTATCACGGACGACGGTGTTGCGCTTACCTCGCATCCCCACAAAGGTACGGAACCCAAGCACCTGCACATTAAGGCCAGGGTTTAATCTGCCTCGCAAGAATGCATCCAATGCGCAATTTATCTTACGCATAACATCCCTCTGTCGAAGCAGTCGCTGGTCGTCTGTCATGGTCGTAGCACCTTCCCATTCCTGTCCAACGCTTTTGAATTGTTTTTAGTATAACGAATTGTTAGACTTAGGTGAACAGATGAGCAAAACTATGAATCTATCGCGAATCTAAAACTTGATTTGGTTCCCGTTGCCAGAGCCGTTGATGCACACTTCGATACCAAAGATGTTGTATTTGCCACAGTCGAACTTGCCTCCGGCAAGCGAGGTGGCAGTAATGGTCAAATCGGTACCGCTAACTTGGGTCTTGATCACTGTCGTTGGGGACGGACCAGCGTTTTTGGTCCTGCTATGCTTGGTAGTTTGACTTGATCCCGTTTTGGTGGTGTGTTCTTTGGGCTCATCGTGATACTCGGCGCTGCAGGCGGGGCGGGGACCAGTCGATAGGCGGTGCGAATGAGCAGGAGTCGACTCAGTTGGGGAAGCATCCTTGCTGGCGAGATGGCTGGTAGTGACGATGGTCGAAGACTTGGTACTCATGCGAGAAACAGAGGATGACGACTGTTGCTTGGTGTCATGCTGCACAGTTTGTGAAGAACGACTGTGCGTCTCCCTGACTGACGCGGCGGTCACGGACGTGTACGGTTCCTTGGTGTCGTGCGCGTGCTCGAGACTCTTTGTCACAGGTGGGAACGAATCGTCAGGCTTTGGACCTTTCGTCGTTTCCTTTGGCGAGGTTGGCGTGCTACTCGTGTAGACTGTGGTGGCGATCCAGCTCGTTTCCGTGATCCTTGTGACACCAGGTTGCTTACCATTGCCGATGTGCCTTGTCTTCCAATGTGTTACCGTGACTGTTTTGTCTTCTACCGGTTCACACACTGCAGAGCGGCGTTGGAGAGACTCGGTCCTGAGACGTTTCTCGACTTGTGCTGAGGTCACATCCAACGCGTTCTTCTTAACAGTGCGGTGAAGCGGTGTCGCGGAGACCTGCAAGAGAACGGTCCAAAGCAACAACGAGGCGAAAAGGATCTTCATGATGCTAGACATCTTTGCTGAAACGACTGCTGAGCCCTGGTCCATTTATACTTACATAGTGGCCAAAGTAGGAACAATGAAAGGTCATCGCCACCATTCATTGTTTCGAAAAAGGCCCATTTCTTAGAAAAAGGCGCTTACAATGCACCTGCACGTAGTTCCATGTTATTGACCCCAGAACAATGCTCAACAACGTTTTCTAGCAAGCAACATGGATACAATGGCGGTTGAGAACAAACGATCTTGGACAAGAGTATTAGGCATAAAACATGTGATGAGCATGCAACGTTCTTAGATGTCGCTTATGCTGCGACCCGACGACATTGATCGTGGCGGACGCGCATAGCGATAAGATAAAAATGACGCCATAGCCCATCTATGGCCGATCTAGTTCCTAGCGCTAATATGCAACGGACCAGAGATACGATATACCTTACCTCATTGGTAGACAGTGCGGTATGTTGAAACGAATATGTCGTTTAATAGGTGTGCCATGGGCATGCATGACTTGCATGCACGTGCGCTGCGAGGCATGTATTAAATTCAGGCCTCGTCCAAAGCATGTTCTACAGGGATTATTTCATTTAAGTGCATTCCTTGGCCGAGTAAATATTCTACGTGCGCTGGAGAACGTTGACACCCCATTCTCATCATATCAATGATCCTGGGTGGTGCTCTGGTGCTCGCAACCCTTGTAAGCAGCAGCGCTGCTAAGGGAACCCCGTCGTTCCCATTTAGTAATGCCACCGGCTCATCTGACGAAACGTTCCCGACTGAGGTAGGTCATTTGGGAAGCTTCAAGTACGGCAAAGCTCCGTTTGTGGCCCAAGAAGATCATCTTGAATCGGACAAGTGGAACCGGGAGAGTGTTGAGATGCGCTGGGAACCGAAGGATGCGGAGAAAGATCATGCCACATCAGACGACATCTTCCGCAACCTCGGCACTACGTCGCCGTATCACCCTGCCTACGATCTCTTCCCTGAGACGTTCCACCACCGTGTCCTGCCGCCTGAATGCAAGATCAAACAAGTCCACTTTTTGCATCGCCATGGCGCTCGTTACCCCACAGGTGCAGGTGGCCCCAGTGGTTTCGGCGAGAAAATCAAGGTCGCTCAGAAGCTGGGTACACTGAAGGTGTCCGGTGATTACGAATTCTTGAAGCACTGGGAGTACAAACTAGGAGAAAATCTGCTAGTGCACAAGGGTGCCCAGGAGCTGTTTGACTCGGGTGTAAAGGCATACTACGACTATGCCGAACTTCTCGACGGTTATGACAAGAAGCCTGTGATCCGAACGACATCGCAAAGCCGCATGTTGGATTCGGCGCGTTACTGGGCTCTCGGATTCTTTGGTTGGGACATGGACAAGAAAGTGAACATTGAGGTTCTTACGGAGGCGCCATTGCACAAGAGCCCTCTATCGCCTTACTATACATGCCCTGCCTTTGCTTCACCCAAAGCCATCAATGTACTCACTTGGCACCTCAATTTCCTTAAAGAGGCCACCAAGCGTGTCCAGGAGCACGTGAAGGGCGTCCCCATCACGTCGTCGGATGTGTCGCAGATGGTGAGCTTGTGTGCTTACGAGACAGTGTCTCAGGGCTATTCGGACTTTTGCAAGCTATTTACAAAGAAAGACTTTGAGGAATTTTCTTACGAAAACGACTTGAAGTTCCAAACCGTGTTTGGATTTATGAGCACTGGCGGCAAGGCCATGGGTCTGGGATGGGTGCAAGAATTTTTGCACCGCTTGAAGAAGGAGCCCATGAAGGGTCCATGGACTACGCAAAACAAAAAGCTTGATGAAGACGAGACTTACTTCCCGATTGACCAGCCAATCTATGCGGACTTCACGCACGATGCAGTAATTCAAACGATCCTTACGACGCTTAATATGAGGCAAGTGGCGGATGAGCTGTCAGGTTTCCACATGGACGAGAATCGCAAGTACCGTACTAGCCGTGTGGTGCCGTTCGGAGCCCGCTTGGTCTTTGAGGTCATGGATTGCGACGGTACGGATTACATTCGTGTCAAGATGAACGATGCCGTGGTGCCCTTGGATGAAAACCAGGGATGTGAGCGTCGTCCTAATGGCCTTTGCCAGCTGGACAGCTACATTAAGCACCTGGAAGACCATGCGTACCATGACTCTAATTACGACTTCCTTTGCACATTGAAGCTTAACGAGAACTTTGACCTTACTAAGCTGCTGGAAGGTGGCATTCTGTCGAATGATGACCTGAAGGCACTGTCCAAGTCGCCCTACAAGCACCACAGCCGTATGGAGCACATTAGACGTGCCATGTAATAGATTGTGTAGGATGAGCGATTTTTTGTGTTAATGTAAAGAAATAAGTATAGCTATGCATGTTGAATTCGCGTTGCGAAAGATGTCTAGGGCATGGGACAGTCGAACCTCTTGAGTCCCGTGACACAACGCAAGACACCAAGTTTGCTTCATCGTGACAGCCAATGCCACTGACTAAGCACAGAGCACCTACTGCTAGATGGGTGCGATAAGATCGAAGGCGCCAGACATTAGCACGGGGTAAAATTCTTGTTCTATGCTGTCACTGTCAGAGAAGATGCAATGATGATGTTGAAGAATGTACTTTTTGCATTTTTTTAGTAGTGTTAGTGTTAGTGTTAGTGTTAGTGTTAGTGTTAGTGTTAGTGTTAGTGTT
>ERZ500979.58-NODE-58-length-46694-cov-5.490577_pt1 | contig 46694 bp, 24 predicted proteins | sample MGYA00248864_ERZ500979 | MGnify/ENA primary metagenome ERZ500979 (study PRJEB25958, sample SAMN03398550) | human skin metagenome | study: EMG produced TPA metagenomics assembly of the Human Skin Microbiome Metagenome (human skin metagenome) data set.
TGATCATTTCACAGATCTGCTTTGAGCGACCGTATGGGCTGTGCGGATCCATGGGCGTCGTCTCAGGAATAGGGATGGTCTCAGGTGCACCGTACACCGTGGCCGACGAGCTGTACACGAGACGCCGCGCATCGTACTTGTCCATCGCAGAGAGCAGATGCAGCAGACCTCCTACATTCACATTGTAGTAGTCAATCGGAATCTCGGAGCTCTCGCCCACCGCCTTGAGCGCACCGATCAGGATGACCGCATAGATACGATCGTGTTCGGGTCGGTCCGCAAACAGGCGCTCGACAGCCACTGGATCACGCAAATCAGCCTGGATCAACTCGATGCGGCAGTCCTCCTTCTCCTCCTCGGTCGCGTCGGCCGGCAGCTCACGCAGAGCTAGCTCCTCAATGCGGCGCACAGCCTCTGGCTTCGAGTTGTGAAAGTTATCAATGATCGTCACACGGAACTTTCGGGTGTTGAGCACAGTAAGTGCCACATGGCTACCGATGTAACCAGCACCGCCCGGGATCAAGATACGTTTTTTCTCAGCCATGATCGTCGTTCGAAGATTCCATGGCCTTTGGGCCACGGTTCAGTCGACGCGCGTCCGCGTTTTCCCGCCACGTGGCCATGATGCAGCCCGCTGAGCCCCCGCATCTGCTGCGCTTGTCTTCCCCACACCTTGGGCGATTATGCGTGTGGCGGCAGGACTGTACCGCGGAGGCACAAGCCGCGGTCTCATCTTCTCTGCCTCCGATTTGGCCATGTATTCACAGCGTGCACGCGAGTACATTATATGTTCCGCGATGGGATCACCGGACCCTGATCAGCGCCAAATTGATGGTGTTGGCGGAGGCGTCTCGTCTCTGTCTAAAGCAGCGGTTGTCTCCGTACCGTCTAGAGATCGGCACATGGTCAGGCTGAGCAAGATGGGAGAAGAGTGGGCGTTCCCAGGCGTGCCATGGGCTGACGATGTCGCACGTGCATGTGATGCTGAGACTGGCTACGACGCAGTCTATCGCTTCGGTCAGGTACCCGTCAGCGGCGGCACAGGCATCGACTGGTCTGCCACATGCGGCAATATGATGTCGGCTGTGGCCATACATACATATATGAAGTATTGGCGGCATTTCCGTCCATTCCTTCTGCATGTGGATCCAGGCGCCTCCTTTACGAAACTTCCCATGCGGATTCTGATGGCTAACTCAGGTGAGCGAGTGACGGTCCATGTGCCATTGGAGAAGAGAGGAGAGAATGCGTGGTTTTTATCTTCTAAAGCAGATACCCACATTGCTGGTGTTCCGGGGCTAGCACCGGGCATCCTGGTTGAGACGCCGTTGCCGTCTTCACCGTGGCCTACGGGAAGGCCGCTCGATACTCTTCGTCTTGGCGATCAAGATATACGCGTTTCGATCGTACAGGCGGGACTCCCTACTGTGTTTGTGCATGCGGCAGATCTTGGTGTATCGTCCGACCAGATCGTGCAACCCGCTCATGCTCTTGATACCGATACTCAATTGCACGAGCGAATCGAAGCACTCCGGTACCAGGCCGCCCAATGTGCCCCTGATCTCCAAAGGCAGTGGAGTATGTCTGCACCCAAGGTATGTCTCGTGCATCCCCGCACGGCTTACACCACGTCGGGCGGCACACATGTCCCAGCGAATGCTATGGACATACTTGTACGTGCCGTGTCTGTCGGCAATTTCCACCGCTCTATCATGGCAACGGCTCTGTCGGCTCTGGCTGTCGCATCCACTTGTCCTGATACTGTGGTGTATGAGGCGTATGCAGCTGGCGGGAGCATGCCGTGTGCGTCGTCAAAAGACCGCGCATCGTCGCTGCTCCATGCTTTTACGGTCGGCCAACCGGCCGGCACGGCACGTTCTATGGTTCGAATGAGCAAAGAAGATCCCACTCGTACTCCGACAGCTGTGGTCATGGAACGAACGGCGCGACGCATCATGCATGGCTTTGTAGACGTGCCGCCCCACGAGTTACTGCGCTCCAAGGGGACCTATTTTGGTCTGCCCTCGAATAGAAAGCACTGATTCACGATGCGACTGTATGTACGTGTTCAATCGTAGGAAAATGTCCCGTATGAGCATGCACTGCATCACACAATGAGAGACAACCGGACAGACACCCAGCCATGGCTTCCGTGTGTGTGGGAACGTGAGCGTTTGTGCGACAGACTACCTGAATCGCACCAAGCTTCGGCATCTTCAATGTTTCAGAAACGCATTCTTGAGGCTCACGCGCCATCCATGCATCAGGATCCATGAGACTTTCGGCAGAAAAGCCGCCATCGTCACGAGACGGCGTATCTGGTATCTCTGACGGCATCTCTCCCACCCATTCGAGTGGTTCAATCCATACTTCGACGTGGTCCAAAGACGTAGGTAGATGCATCGGCACATCCGTTGGTGCACGCTTAGCAGCTAGCATGGCGGCTGCCTTGGCCACACTGTATGCGTGCCACGCATCTCTTTCGGTGTGCCAAGTAGCATCACCTTGACGGAGACGGACCGTCCCAGACGCAGTACACTGAATTGACGCTGCACTATTAGCTTCATGCCATGGACGCCATAGAGCGCGCGACGTATGGACACCCCGCGTCATGCCAGCAGGACGCGTGGCGCGTCGCACGACGCTTGACAGGAGACGTGACATGTGGAGAACAACAGGAAGGGCTATATTCAACGAGACCATTCAAATGTAATAGGCACTGGCGTCGGTTTTGTAATTCGACGCGGACAAGCGAGCCATACTAGCATTGGAGGGCAGAGTCTGGGGCATGTACATGACACGGCTGCTTTCGACGCGGGGCATAGATTTGAGCTCATTGAGTTCACGCAGAATAGCCGCGTCTTGAGGCCGACGTCCCTCGGGGATCTGCATCATCGACTGCACGGGCTTAAGCGCCAATCCACGGACCATGCCACTTTGTGAACGCGGCGGGGGAGGAACCTGCTCAGAGGCCACCGCTGTATACGCCGAAAGGCGGGCACGGAGCTTAGCATGCGAGTCAGGTGCACTTGTCGCTGCGGAGCGCTTGGATGGCGGCTCAGGCATGGCCGGCAGCGCTGCGTGCGCATCAGCCGGAGACGGTGGTGGTCGCTTGCGCTGCTCATGCGAAGGCGCTGGATGTACACGAGGCATAGACGTCTTGTCAGCCGATGCCATTAAGCTCGCACGCAGTGCCTTGACACTGGAGTTGGGCGGTGCAGGCAGCGAACGAGTGGGACCACTGGGCGGTGTCGGCAGCGGTTGAACTGCTCGGGGAGGACTTGGCAGAGCGCGTGCAGGCGCTGATGCAGGCGCTGATCGAGCCGAAGCCACAGCGGAACGACGTGGCTCAGGTCGGACGGCTTGTGGCACTTGGACTTGCGGCTGCAAAGGCTTGACATCGGCAGTGGGCTTGGATGCCTCTTTGACTCGGCGCTCTGGTGTGAAAGCGTGTGTAGGCGCCTTGGTCTGGAATGCCGATGAGGCGGCTGAGCGGTTCGTCGCAGGGGGTGTAGACGGTCTGGGCACGTCCTCGTTGCAGTCTTGAGACTTTTCACTCAAGCCGAGGGCGGAGGGACTGAGTTTGCCTGGCATCATCTTGCTTCCAGAGGGGGGATCATTGCGATGCGCAGACTCGACCTCGCCGATCTTGGCCCGTCCCTGCACGACATCGCTTGGACGGATGCCGCTGTGCCGTGTCTTTTTGGGCTTCGTGGTATCGGGCACAGTGGACAATCCCGGTGTTTCCAGGTCCATTTCTTCGTCGTCCACAACAAGCGCAGCGAGCCTGGAAATCATGTCAGCTTGCTGTTTCACGCGCGATTGCCAGCTCTGTACGCAGGCGCTCAGCGTAGACACCAGAGCTTTTTGCTCAGCCAGCTCACGTTGTAAAGAAGAGACTCTCTCTGCTGTGCCACCGACAGGACTTCCACCCTGAGACCGGGAGCGAATGGGAACACAGGGTGGCGTCATACCTGAGCGGGATTCCATGGGCAATGCCAAAGGGCGCTCGGGTAGTGAGCTTAGATCGCGCATAGCTCTTTCTTCCGACAACGCCCTTTCCAAGGCAGCGACGCGTGCCTGAAGATGCGCCGCATCCTTGCACTCGTCGTCCCTCTGACTCGCTGGCGGCGACACCAGCTCACGGAACTCACGATGAGCTGCATCCGTGGCATGTTCTTCCCGGAGGCGCAAAAGCTCACGCTCGGCGCCTTGATTCTGTTTGCGGGCAGACTTGGTCGACTCTTCCCAGTCCCGCACTTCCTCTTCAAGCGCACGAATAGCCCGCTTGTGTGCCTCGCGTTCCGCCAATTGCTGCGAGCGCAGCTCGGCAATTTCGCGACGAAGTGCATCAGCATCGTCATGCCCTGATTTATAGCGCGTGGGCAGATCGCTCATTCGAGGTCCGCGCCGGGCTGGTGATGCATAAGGATCAGCATCAGCATGACCAAGTGGTGAGCGAGCCGGAGTCTGAGCTGCGACGGTGCGGCTCGTTAGAATCAACCGTGTGAGATGATCAATTTGCTTGCGCAGGTCTTGCCGCGTTTCTTGCATGGAAGCGACTTCCAGCGCCGCGGCCTCACGCTCAGCATCGGCGTCACTCGTCGGCGTGTGTGGGACATTGTCAGAGTCGGAGGAGCTCGATTCGAGGCGTGCACGCAGATCTTGAATCTCTTGTGTGTACTTTTCCAACAGGGCTTTATCATCCATCACCATCTGGCGTTTGGCCTTCGTCACGACCATTTTGCAGCGTCGCCCGAATTTGAGCGTCGAGAGTGTCTCAATGGCCGATGCTTTGTCGAGTGCAATAGTGCAAATGACCGCCACGCGTGCATCACCACTAAGAGACGTCTGTAGGAGGCGCGTCAGCTTTGAGTCGCGGTACGGCACATGCACATCATTTGACGCTGGTGTCTCTGTGAGTTTCGCGATAACCGTTCCTAGCGTAAGAAGCGACTTGTTAATATAGGCCCCCTCCTTTCGACGGTCTATTTGGCTCGCTGCTCGCTCTGATCCTGCCAAATCGATCAGATTGAGCTGACTGACCCGCACTTGCGAGGTGTTGTCAAGCTCGCGGCTCTCGATGGTGATTTGAAATACGCAGTGACTCCGGCTACTTCGTGTATTCCAGTCTGTGGCACCGATGTGCCGGTTTCGTTGGCCCTGCTCGAGCAGAGAAAATACCTCTCGTGGCGTGGTCACAATCTCTTCTTGCATACCGCCTAACACGACGCGACCCTTTTCCTCAAAAATACGCGGCGGCTTGACTTTTTTCTTTGAAGTGACATCTCCCGCTAGTAAGTCACGCAACGTCTCATTATATATTTCCAGATACGACACTCGCAACAGAAATTCGCGCGTCGGGTTCTCACGGATCATCTGGAATACATCCTTCACCGCACGAGTTATCACGCCAGGGTCGGCTTCCGTCCCGGTCATAGTATAGGTTTTCCCACTGCCTGTTTGTCCGTACGCAAATACCGTGCCATTGTATCCGTCCATAGCGGCACGAACCACCGGATACACATTGGCCTCATAAAGTGCGGTCGTTTGCTCATGACCCAATACCAAATTATCGTAACAAAAGTCATACGTGGTCAGTCCGTGACTGCCATCATCTTCGTCAGTGCTTGCTTGTGTGCTGCTTCCTGCGCGACGAGCAAGCGACGGGTGCAGTTCGGTGGGCACAACACTACTCTGTTCCTTGTCAACACGCCACACGCCATCTTCTTCGTCACTGTCCAGTGGTCTTGCTCTCACACACACAACCACATTTTCGCGCGCATTGGGTCCATTCACCACACCCGTTCCATCGCACGAAAGGGGCATGACGAAGGAATCAGGCGCCCAGCACGCCGCTTAGTAGGGCGGCTGTGTGTTGATTCGCATTCATATAGCTCCACCTAAAGCAACATCTACCTTGCTAAATACGTATTGGCCCTTCGCTCCACTTGAACATCGCTGCGTGGACGCGAATGTTTTTTTTGCCCACGTTGCCTCTGCACTTCTGTGACGGACCCGCAGCGACCCAAGGTGATGGTGTCAGTTGACCAGGAAAATGTCCCGCCTAGTTTTGGTCTCGGAGATGCCCCACAAACACCGAGGAGAGGAACAAAACGCAATGCTTTCGCATCACTACCGCTCAATGCGCCCAAACGCGTCTTTCGCACATACAAGCAACACGATTCACATGCGGTCGTTCCCTCCGTACCAGACTATGATGTGGTCCATTCTTTGCTAGATGAGATCGAATCTCTTGATATTGACTCAGGAACGCGTGATCACATCATCGGAATACACAAACAGTCTGTTGCTCAACCTGCACGTTCTGCACGTCGTTCGATATTCTCACGTGCTGAATCACATCGACCACGTCGCATGAGGCCTGGCCACGTTCTTCAACATATAAGCCAACCTTTGAGCAGCATCTCTATCGAACATATGCGGCGATTGCGCGTAGCTTTAGCCTCCGAGTCACCTGCTTGGCTTCATGACTTTTTACAGGCAGGTGGATATGAAACGCTACTTGCACATCTTGACTCACTCTTGCGCATGGAATGGCGTGAAGAGCAACATGATGATACCCTTCTCTTTGAAATTCTCCGATGTATGGTTGCACTCGGTTCTTCCCAGACTGGACGGCGCGCATTGTTACGTCATGCGCCCATGCCATTCGAACATCTTTGTGTGGCAATGTTTGAAGGGAATATTCCAAAAGAGCTCGAAACAAGACGTCTGATCATCGTTCTCCTGCACATTCTTGCGCAAGAGCAATTGCATTCAGACGCACTCGCTCAACGAACCATGCACAAGGTACGCGACGAAGATGCCGCATGCATAGCACATGCACCAGACAAATGTCACGGAGCTATTTTGGCTGCTATGCTTCTGCATACGCCGAGTCCACCTTCGAAACGCAACACGGTGGATTTTCTTCAGAACGTGCATGAGCACAGACCTTTGCGTTGTTATGTGGAAGAATTACATCGTGTCTGCCATGATTTTTTCTGGATCTTTTGTCATGAACATAATCAGGTCTGGGACTGGGATAATATGGATCAACGCGCGGCCTTCGCACCGCGTGTTCCTAGTGGCATGACAGGCAGTGTCGAATGGGAAGCGATCATGTATCTGACTACGCACCTTTGCTTTTTAAACACTATTCTTTCTTTCTTTGTGCAAAATGATCCACCTGGTGCTAGGGCTTTTGTCTCGGAGCTCACCAAATCAAACTTCCCAAAAGTGCTAAATATACTTCGCAAGGCATCCCAGACATACTATTCTGCTTTGCATGCCGAACTTGCACATTGGCATTCGCTTTCTGACCAGGTGCGATATGCAGATCTGGCCAATTTACGCCCGATTACTTCAAAACCCAAACGTACTCCCTCGACAGAGTCCAAGACCTCTGTGCGAAATGCGTCTATTTATTACACGCCTTTGATGCCCTCAGAGCCGTGGATGCCAAGACAGGGTGTCTCAAATATACGTCATGTAAGTACGGAAAGTGAATCTTTCCGTATATCCCCAAGCATTCCAGATGAGCCTCTTGATGTTCACTCCGATGTGGCTCAGCCGCTAAATATTTTAGGCGATGTGGAGATAGCCCATGTTGGTTTCTAGACAGACCAAAATATGCATTTGTGGAGACTCTGCTCCCGTTGCATGCATTCCCCTGGCTGGCTCCTTGCGCCAAGAGCGGTAGGATGAGTAAATCACCGCTCCTAGCTGTGATGCTGATTGTATCGACAGTGCGTGGCACGAACATTGCCTTTCATTGGCCGCCCAGTCTGCGAAACTCAAGGCACCTCGATCAGGTGCACGATGGTAGACCTATGGCGCATGATGATGACGATGAATCAAACTCTCTTAGTGACGATTACTCTGATGATTGCAATTCTACGTCTTCAGAGGATAGCTTCAATGAAGACGCAGCAAGAATTGGGTATGAAGAAGAGGAGCGCTTGCCGCGCAGCTCAGCAGGATCACGTTTTGTGCGCGACTCTTCCTTTTCAGCCATGGGCCGTATGCGATCCACAGCCGGATCATCACGCGCTCGCTCACAAACTCGGCCTCGGACCACCGCATCTCCCGACGCGCGTGAAAATTCAGGACGCAGTCGAAGTAGGTCTCGTGCTCCGCCACCGTACGCATTCCCATCTCCGAGTCACACCGCGTCCAATCCAAAACATGAGCATGGATACCACTTTGCTTCATTTGCTGGCTTTGAACTCGGCATGCTCGCATCTATACTCATACCAAGGACCCAACAATGTCACCAACGCTTCGAGATGACCATCGACGACCTCACATTTTTAGGCCATCCCGTCGCTGAAGAGCATCAGCCGTCTCATGCAAAGCACGCCGAAACCAGCATATTCAATCTTGTGTTTGTGTTTGATCGTCTCAACATGTTTCCATCTATACGCTTTGTCGAAACTCAACACTGGCTGCAACTCTATTACACAATTATATTCAAGCTTACAGCGGTACTTGCGATGGAAGAAGCGCGCGCCAAGTATGTCTCAGAAGAATCGTACAAACTCATTCAAATTCGTGAAGACGCGTTGCAGGAAGGATCTAGTATTGAAGAATGTACTAAATTTTGCTTAGAAGAGTCGACTCTTGCTACAATTCTCCGTGATGTGTATCGCTGCGTGAAGAAGAATCATGACTTGGAAGTGAACATCAATAATCGATTTCGTATGATTCTGAAAATACCACCACTTTTACAGCAATCTAACAAAGCTATCAAAGCCACCGAACTTCAGCCTGTGTACGACATACATGACAACATCATTCTGCGCGGAGATCAGCCGGAACCATTTGACTCGACACCACTCCCCTTGTATCAAAACGCTCCATTGAGGTCTGTTTTGCAGGAGTGGTCCCAATCCACTGGACCCTTTCTTCTTCCATGGAAAACTCTCTTGCTACCGGAGGATGTATTCGATCCGGTTCTTTCTCGTTATACAAAGAGTGAAATCCAAAACCTCGTGAACATGTTTGATCCATCGCCCTCCGGATTCAAGACGTTCGCGGAAACTGCAGATCTTTTGCAGTGGGACTTGTACAAAAATGTATATCCACTGATACGTCATCTCATTTATTACAAGAGTGCTCAAGTCATTGATGTACCGCGTTTGCAAAACTTGTACACTATACATCCCCTGTTCGATGCTGAAGATCTGCCAACTCTGAATGACAAATGGCAGCAGAAGTTTCCACGCATGGTGCCTCTTAACAAGTTTGTTACGGCTCTTTCTTCCAGTCTACGCCCGTTTGCGTCACATTGCCGGGCATTAGGCGCGGGCTCTGCCGCTTTTAATATGCTTGTATGGCTCTTACGTGAAAAAGTCATTGCACAAACACACGTCTACTTGCGCCTCTTCATTACTGAGCGCGATCAACTTCGAGCGGTGGAGCTAAGAAAGAACAGGCGTGAGCGACAGCTCCGCTTCCCGTCTCATCACGCCGATGTCACTAGTCCGGAGCGGCAGGCACCTTCAGATCGTTCGCATGCACGGGTCAAGCTCGAGACGCCGACATCCTTCGTGCCGGAGTGGCCGACAAACAATAAAACGTCTACCATACAAAACCAGAAGAATGTTCTTGCTATGGATGTTGAAGACGACCACGTGGACGATTTGCTTCCTCAAGGCAAGCCATGTCCTGTCATGATCCCTGAGCCGGCCCGGGCTAGCCGTACCGAGAGCGAGTGGATATCAGCTCTCTTACACGGACGTCACTCATGGTACTCGTATTGGCTCATCAGACTTTTTCCATATATGAACGGCATGCATAGTGTCGATGAAATGGTTGCCCGCGAGAAAATTCGGCGCCGCGATCTCAAGAGCCTCCTGACTGAATTTGACGCCAACATACTCCATTTCTATCACCCATAGCTTCTTCGGCCGATACCACTGAAACGAACACGTCCATCCGCACGAGTAGAGCGCCACTGTCCAACACGAGCTCGCCTATAGCTGCGTGGCATTGTTGCCTCCATGATCGCTTGTTATGGACGAGTTCGACGAATTTGACGATAATGTGAACGATGAAATACTTGCACAACTTGACGCCATTGAGGCCAAGCATACCAATGCTTCCCCGGAAGCCGATGACGAGTTTGCGGATCCCTCGTTGGACGCCATGCTCCTTCATGATCTTCCTCCTAGCAACACATCTGCGCTGCATTCCGATGGATCAGACGCTACTTCCCATGGTGCGATCTCCTCAGCAAGCGGCTCGTCTGGCCTGGTGCAACAGGGTCTCTGGGGTCAGGCTGTCCTCTCTCGTAATAACAGTGGAAAGTCTTCAGAGGAATATTCCTCTCAAGTCCAAGCCTCGCAGGGTCAGGTTTCGCTTGCACCCCAGGATGGCTTTGGCATTTCATCCGATAAAATTTGGGACCATCGTGCATTTTTACTGCAGAACAGAGCTAAACTTGTGCAAAAAAACCCCAAGAACGAGCAAGACGCCCTAGAAGAGCACCTAAGAACATATAAGGCGCCTCCTATGAAGCTATGCTTGGATCAAGAACAAGCCAAAACTTGGATATACCCCGTCAACAAGCCTTTACGTACTTACCAACTAAATATTGTAAAGAAAGCCTTATTCGAGTACGTTTCTCTACTAACTCAGCAATGTTCTCGTTGCTCTTCCAACCGGGTTAGGGAAGACCTTCATTGCAGCTGTTGTGATACTCAACATGTTTCGCTGGTATCCTCAAGGAAAGATTATTTTCGTGGCCCCCACACGACCCCTTGTAACGCAGCAACAACAAGCATGCCACAGCATTTGTGGCCTTCCATGGGATACTGCTATTGAATTGACTGGATCTACTAAGCGCTCGCTTCGAGATGATGAATGGAGCGCGAAACGCATTTTTTACATGACACCGCAAACGTTTGAGAATGACTTGCTCTCTACCACTTGTGATCCCACTGATGTGATCTGCGTTGTGGTGGATGAGGCGCATCGAGCAACTGGAAATTATGCATATTGTAAAGTGGTCCGGCATCTCATGTACTTTAATCCGCATTTCCGCATCCTTGCATTAACGGCAACGCCTGGAAACAGTGCTGAGCGCGTTCAAGAGGTGGTGACCAATCTCCATATTAGCCGCATCGAGATTCGCACGGAAGATGCTCTGGACATTCAGCCGTACATGCACAAGAAAAAGGAAGATTTGGTGCGCGTTACTTTGTCTGAGCCGCACGAAGCGCTGCGAGCAGCATGGGCTTCACTTATTCTCAAGGTGGCAGAACCACTACAGAAGCATGGAATTTTGCAGTCTCACGACCCAGCTCATCTTCGCGCCTTTGCTGTTCGCGCTTCGGCTGCTGCACCATTCGCCCAATCGATTCTACGTCAACACCCGTACCTACGCGGTTCCATTCATAAAATGGCTATCATGGCCCAGAACATGCAATATCTTAACGAACAATCAGTGCGAGTATTTTGCGACCGTGTGATGGAGTCATGGGGCCCTGATGCGCGCGGGAAAAAGCAAGACAAGATACTTAACTCAAGTAATTCTGCTTTTAACGATTTGATGAGAGGCATTGAGCGCGTGCGAGCGAATCCGTTTCTCTTGGTGCATCCAAAAATGAGAAAAATGCTACAAGTTCTTAAAATGCACTTTGCGCGAGACACGGCGCATACTACCCGTGCCATGGTGTTTTGCAGCTTCCGGGAAGTGGTCCATGAAATTGTGGACTTGTTGACTAGCTCAGGCATTCGTGCCACACCCTTTATTGGCCAGGCCAGTGATGCTAAAGGGCATCGAGGTCTAACGCAGAGGCAACAAGAACAGGTCATTCGCACATTCCAGGAGGGAAAGTTTCAAGTACTCGTCGCGACATCTATTGGCGAGGAAGGTTTGGATATCGGCGAAGTAGATTTGATCGTATGCTATGACGCTGTACGTGACTCTGTTCGTGGTTTACAACGCATCGGACGCACAGGTCGTATCCGGGATGGTCGCGTCGTCGTGCTCATGACCGCGGGCCGTGAAGAAAGCAATTGGACACAATCAAAAGAGTCCTACAAAAATGTTCAGCGCCTTGTGCGTACTGCCAACACTATTGCACTTTATACCGACGTTACGCGTCTAATGCCGCCTCATGTCAAGCCGGAGCCTGTCATGTGCGAAGTTGAACAGCCACCGTTTGATGCCAGCATGCTTCGCCAGACGAAAGCAAAAGGACCTAAGCGTGTCAAGCCACAAGCTCGTCGCGGTCAGCCGATACCCAAAGGTGAAACGGGTCGATTTTGCTCAGCTGCTGAATTTTCCCGTCGCAACGATGATCGCGAATATACCTATTCAGACACAGAATCGGATATATCAGGGGATGATAGACCCACACTCCCTTCTGAGGCTAGCCGTCCCTCGTCTCGAAGCTCTCTGCTCCGTTCATCTTCCTTAAAGAATGCAGCTAATTTATCTGATGATTCTGATGATGCTGATATTTCTCACTCACACGCTGGCATACCCTTACCTTTATCCAGGTTTGAACCTCATCCTTTGATTGGTGTGTTGGACAACTCACCGGTTCGTGAAGAGCCATTGTTTCTTCTTTCACCAACGCGTACACCTGACCCATCACCATCGCTTCATGTTCCCGATAAACCTACTTCTCCCATTCGCAAACGAAGACGGCCCCAGCATACAAACGCATTCATTTGTACCGAGGCTGAGCGCGAGACAGATTCGGAAGAACATGGTGATTCCGACGAGAAGTACGATGGACCTTCTTCTGCGGACGAAAATGACGAGGACCGCGCTGCGGTTGGCGACTTTCAGCCAACACAGCAGGCTGGCTATGAACAACAAGCGGTGTACTTGCGATCTATGCTGTCACAGCAAGCGCCTACGCCGTTTAAGCGTCGCGACCGTCTCGCCGAGCTACTCGAGAATCGACATGCAAAGCGTCTATCTTCTGAACCAGATGCTGAAGCAGACCACTACACGCAAGATTCTTTCGTCGTTGACGATGACATTGTTTCTTGGGCTTCTTCGGCTAGTGATGCCGTATAGATCAATACATTACGTCGTAGATACATATAGGAGACCATCTGTGTCTACACCTAAAGCGCCGAGTAGATTGGCACTTTCGGACAATGTGAACTGAAGAACACTTGAAGAGCCTGCGAATGTGAGGCCATTCTCCGAGCCCGTTCGATTTGACGCCACCAAAAATGTATTATGACCTTCGTGACCGGGTTGGCAAAGACCTGGAACCCATAGAGGCACGCAACGTGCAACCCAGTAGTTGATTGTCGGTACACTGGGCTGAGCAAGATCTTTATTGACCTCTCTTATATCTTCTTCTGGCAAGAGCCAATTCATAGGCATGACCAGAATGTCAATCTGATTGCGGTCACAGAATGACGTCAGCTCATACTTGTTAAAGGACGTATCAAGGGTATACGGGTTAAGGTCCATGCATATAGCAACACAAAGCCTGCCAATACGGGGAAGCTCAATATATTCAAACCCTGGACCCTCATCAGCCCATGTTGTGTCGACTTCGTACAAAAAGTGTTTGCGAAATACTTTGATCAATGATCCGCAAGGGCCGACAAGCATGGCAGAATTGTAAGCTTTGCGCGGAATTCGTGGGAGATGAGCATTCGAAATGGTCTCTTCCTCTTTGTGGCGTGCATCATGGCGAATGTCAGTCGGTCCAAACTCACGAAGAGTTTGATCCGAGGCGCGCTCGGGAAACCCTGCCACCACGTAGCATTCGAGATGCTTTGAGATGCTAGATAATAAAGAAAAAGTGGCACTCATATTTTCGTATGGATTCTCCAAATATGGCTCGATCTCATCGAACGAGTCAAAAACATAGCCTGCACAGTCAATGCCACACAATACATACCAGTCAATGCCATTTCCGGTAGCACAAGTAAATCGACTTGATCAGCGCTGATTTTCGACACAAGCTTTTTTACGTGATCAGCATTTTCCTGCACTTTCTTGAACTGCGGGCAAAACTGTGCACACACGATTTTCATTGTATGATAAGGTGTACGCCAAGGATCCAAAACCTAGATACCCCCCGCCGATCGGGTTGTGGAGAATGGCATGGACCACATCGAAATATTTCGCACCCACGGTGCGGTCTTCTCCACAAGTCGTCATTCACGTGTGGCGCATCATGCGTTGCTTCAAAGCGCACGCACTACTGCCTAAGTGGCTCTCGAACGATGGTCAAAATAGTGCAAATTAGAAGCATCTTTGACATATTTGCTACGCATTCAGCTAATCTAATTAAACATGGCCGAGGAAACTTCAGAGTAGGCCAAGCCTTTATTGTGATGAAGATATACCTTCGATACTTTCAAGGGAAGCATTGTGGCATTATGTTATGATTCCAGCAGGTATCGATGACATGGAGCAGACGCTGTTGGGATTAGCTGGATTGAAAGATGAGCGCAATTTTTAGGCTAACACATTGATTCGATTTGACGCATCGATTGATTACGATATCCATGGGTCTAGGAACCTCCACCGCATGTGGCTAGATTCAGTGGCTTTGCCACGCACTTGCCAGTTCTTGATCCGTACCATGGTGAGCCAGGCAGATCTTGAGCGGGCCATCCACCAAAAGCTTGGACATATCGATACACTTTTTGTTTCGGATGTATCAGGGGGTTGTGGGCAAGCATTCGATGTTGTAATCGTCTCAGAGCAGTTTGAGGGCAAGAGAACATTGCAACGGCATCGCCTCGTGAATGATTGCCTCAAGGACGAAATTGCTTCTATGCATGCTTTCTCCCAAAAGACATACACTCCAAAGCAATTCGAAGAACTCAAGTTTATGTATTCACGTCAAACTCCTAGCGAGAAGCCAGGCGTTTCTGCCCCTGCACCCAGTTTCTCTCAACCCACGGGCACAAACGTCGAAGCGGCCAAAAAGAATACGAAGGCCGATGGTGGCATTGTTCCAAAGATTGAAATTCCTACCGGAATCAACGAAAACATTCATGTCCCAGAGCTCACCCTCACGCCAGTATCTGAATCGAAACATCCGTTCCGATCTTATCACCCCGATCTCGAGTCTGAAAGTGCCTCCGTGGGCTCTGTGGACATAAGGCATACCTCGAGCCTGGAAGGAACTGGCATTTCGCGTCTGCATCATGCGACCATTTCCAATCCTAGTTTTTGGCAGCATTTGCGGGAATTGCTCCGGAATGAGGTGATGCAAGAGCCGCAAGACATGAATGTTGACGATGACGTTGTTTCACAGCGTCGGAATCATGAATTGGGTGGTTCTGAAGTGGAACAGCTGTTTGAAGACTTTTTCCTCACCCAAAAAAACCACTTGTCTGCGAATGACATTGCGCGCATTCGTGATATTACAGGTATGCATGGTATGAGTAGCTAAGACATACAATAGACATTCTATGATGATTCACGAGGCGACAGCCAAAATTGTTCGAGGGTGAACCATGTATCAATGCTTTGCATTTTGCTTTCCAACATGTTGGTATATTTTTGTGCGCGGACATGGGGTAGCAATACATCAAGTGCGGTACTGCCCGCACATGCTGGGGTATCTTGTTGAGAGGAGACCTCTAGGCGCGCACGTTTCGAGCGCAGTCTCGAGGGAATCTTCATTTTATGTTCATATCGCGTGATTGAGGCGGACGTGAGTCTACCTGTCACGGTACTAACACCGCATTCGTCAATAAAACGCACAAAGTCATGCAGATCATCGTCCGTCGAGAGCTGAGAGCGCATGCAAAGTAGGCATCCAAGCGTTTCTGTGCGCGCATCAAATTGCAGTGTGCCTGCGAAAGGTTCACACAACTGGACCAAACTTGACACCTGTTGGCATTGTGGGCATTTTCTTGAACGCTTTTTCTCACAAAAGCGGTAACGAAAAAGTCCATCTAATACGACGAGCCATTGCAAGACACAATTGGGTATAAAAAGTTCGCAGCGAGCTCTTGTGATGGCCACGTACATGTGATTCAATTCATCCTGTGCAAATAACTGAGACACCTGAGGCTGCAACGAGAATGGCGTGCAGGCATCTAAAGAGGGAGAAAAGTCGTTTGCCATGACAACTGAGTCCCATTCTAGGCCTTTGGCTTGATGAACCGTAGTGAGCACTATTGAGGCACTTTCCTCATTTGCACAGAACTTTCGGTCTAGACCTTCCAGCTGGGCCAAAAAATCGGGTGAGGCGATCATTTCTTGGAGCGAAAGGACCAAAGTAAGCTTGCCATCGGCCGCATCTTCAGCTTCTACATGTTCCACGAGTTCTTTCCAAGCTGAAAATTCGCGAAGAGACGAGTTCGGTGTCATTCCTGAAGAGTCTCCATGGTATAGTCTGTGCCCATCGTGAAGCAAGTCGATGATCGATCGGTGTGATAGATTCTGGCTCGTTTTGAGAAAAAGGAACTCGTTTTCAGGTAATGTCAAGGAGAGCTGCAGTAAGTCACGCGTGAGTAGCGCATTAGTGCGGTAAATGCGTGTGTGTGGTTTAGAAATGGCGCGAATATCCCGATAAACTTTGTCAGAGCCATGTCCTGTGATACTGGGATGTTGCCAAACACCATGTTGTTCTTCGTTGTGCCATGGTGGGGGTGCCTTGAGACGTAATACCTTGGTCGCAAGAGCCGCGACCTGCGATCCAAATCGGAAGCTCTTAGTAAGGTGAAATGTAGCAGTCGGTGAATACAGACGCGCGTTGAATGCGGAAGCACTGCCCCCTCGAAAGCCGTAAATCTTTTGGTGTATATCACCCACCACAATGACACCACATTGACCGCGTGCACGGAGTAAGATAGCTGTTTGGCATGCTGAGAGGTCCTGGGCCTCGTCCAGAAGCAGGGCATTGTACTCGGCAAAAAAGCGTAAAGTAGCTAGAGGCTGTAATTGCAAGAGCTTGACATACGCGTCATGAGGACATGGCGCTTTCATCCGGCCGCGTGATTTGTTCGAGCAAATCATTTCCCACAAAGTTTGGGTGGCTTCCGCAATGGCTTCCACACGAAGGTCTGTGGATAAGCTCATGTTCTTTGGGATGTGAACATCTGGTCGGATATGGTCATCTGTTGATTGCATGAATCGATCAAGTGTACGCAATATATATAGCGCCACCGTAGTTGGAGCAAGGGCGTTCGAGCGATCATGAACCGGTTCCGTCGTTCTTTTGCCTTCAGGAATACGATCACCGAGAAGACGGACAACATCTCGGGGACGCAGAGTACGTAATTCTTGGTCCTCTGGGAGTAATACATGTCGTAAGGCCACAGAATGCATTGTTCGACAATCAACGTTGGGCGGGAATACACTCCGAGCCGACTTTGCCGCAGCAGCATTGAATGTTATGTACAAGAATCTTTGATGTGGTCGCAATTTGGCGTACGCTAGTAAAGATCTTGTCTTACCAGTGCCAGCGTACGCTTGAACACATAAGAGATCATTCCGACGCACTTGGTAGTGGACAAACCTGGACTGCTCCTCAGTAAGCTCTCCTGACGAACAAACGGGTTGGCCGGGTGCAAAAAAATGACCTAATGCAGAGGCGCAATCTCCATCAAGCGTGTGGATTGATTGGGGATATTGTGAGACGGAGTAGTCGGTATCGAAGTAACGCGACAGTCGAAAAACAGCGAGGAAAAGACGCAAAAAGTAAAGAAGCTCGACCGCATGTGCATGATCAAATCGCGAAAATGCATTTTGCACTGAGACACGCCCAAGAATCCATTCAATTACAAACGCACAAGCTGCTTTGACCGGTGGAAAATGCTCACTTTGACTTTGGAGTATGCTGTACAAAATCTCATGCATCTGCAAGGGAGGTTTGCAAAAATGTAACGCACGTAGCGATTCCATATATACGAGGACGTATGATTCGTCAATGACTTGATCCTGAGGAGTCTCCTGGGTGGGAACAGCGCGTAGATGACGCTCATAAGTGTGCTCACACTCTTGAAATTTAAGATACTGCTTGCGCCAGCGAGCAAAAAATGGCATATTAACAAATGGTCTTAGCCTTTTATCAGCACAAAGTAAGTTGTTGATGTCGTGGAATGATAAGAATGAAAGCATTCGAAGAACGGTTCGGCGCGACATACATTCGAGTAAAGTACGTCGTTGCCGAGTCCGAGCGCACTCAACCTTTCCTTTCGATCCAGGCATATGCGCTGCAGGATCTCTTGTACTTAGAAGTGGAAGCCTAGGCCTGTGCCTTGTTGGTGCCGGCTCCAGCACTTGCATGATAAAGTTCTCCGCGCCAAGTGTTGTGGCGTTGATGGCTCAACACGCGTTCCACGCGCGGTTTAGGGAACGTCTTAGTCAGCCCATGGAGTTGGCTACGCACGGTCATCGCCTGGTGCACCATGGCGCATCAAGACTTGCTAACGACTGATTCTTTTCTTGCTGCAGCAGAGCGTGCTCTTGATGCAAATTCTGCATCTGAAGCATTGAAGCAGTTTTTACCTGACCCACCATCCAAGGATGTTGACGATGCGGTTCTAGGGCCACAAAGCACAGGACGAACCGCAGAGCTATTCTCTCAAAGTACGCCCCCCCTCGTTCCACTGGTCTGCTTTGCAGCCGAAATTCGTGGACTAAATTCCCAGATTGATGCTGCTTCTGTTATATCACCTCTTCGAGAAGTTTTGAGTCACCCAGATCTGCATTCAAATCTGTTGCATATGCCACGTCTTGTTTCTCAACTCGCCCATGCTGTAGCGGAAAAAGCATCGCTATTTCCGGGATTGTGTGCCACTGACATTCTAGAACAACTCTATAAGGTGCTTTCACACGAATACCAAGGAGTCACTAATGTCCATGCTCCTTTACTATCAGAGCTCATTCGAACGTCTCAGATCCAAAAGGCGGAGCATGTGTGTCGGGGTACAGATATAACAAAAAGTGACTTCACGTTGTATCTTCCACAAGCTCTCGGTTTTCTCGAGTATTTGTACTTGGCAGGGATGATTTATTTGCAAATTGGTGCTTATGATGAAGCTCTCCATATGTGGGAGACCGCTGTATCGCTTCCACTAGAGCCAGTACAAGCCCACCAATGTGCTTCTTTGAAACGTGCCATTCTTTTGCGCTTGTTACGTGACGGCTCTATTCCGTCTGCGGAAACATTCTTTCCATTCTTAGATGCAGTGGCGTGTTCTAATTACAAGCGTGAATGCAATGTATATTTTGAATTTGCTCAAGCTTATGGTGCCTATGTATTAGACAGTCAAAATTTACTATGTGACTTGGTCGAAAATTCCAAGCTCGGATTCGAAGGCGATAATACACTCGGTTTAGTCGAACAGTGCCTCCAAGCTCGTCCAAAGCACGCTATTTGTTCTTTGGCCCGTGTCTACAAAACATTTCCCTTAAGTCACCTAACAGTATTCCTAGGACTCGAGTCGCATGAGGCTACGTTCTATCATTTGCAGGAGCTTTCTGCAGATGAGACGATACAATATGAGGTCACAGAATGGGACTTGCCAAATCATCTTCATTCGATTCCTGTGCCGGACGGTGTGCTTTCCATGGATGCTGGTCGAGAACTTGTGCATTTTACCCAACCAACATCCAATGCACAAGCCTTCCACCAATCCCTAGCTTTAGCCTTGGTATCTGAGACGAGATCTTCTACGCTGCTGAAAAATGATCTAACGAACATTGTGCTATCACAAGATGTTATGTCACGAATACTTTCGTTCAGTGGAGGAACCACGTTTGCTACAGATAATCGTGAAGACGATCTAATGGCGGACACATAGCGGTCGAAAGGCCCACGTAGTGTTGACCACGTGACGAATATAAAGTGCCACAAGCGACGCGCGTCGTTGAAATGAAACGCGGTAGTGTCGGTCTCCATCTCGCTCTACGCGTGCACAGCCGTGAGACATACGATGCATAGGCTTCGATTTAAAGAAAATCTACAAGCAAATGGAATTTCAGCCAGTGCGCTGCGTGATAGACTTCAAAGATTGCACGAAGAACTAAAGGAAATTGGTCAAGGTGACTTGGATACTTCCCAGTTAGACCCATATTGTCAAGAACTTATAAAGCCAAGCTTCATTCGTCACAAAGACAAAGGTGTGCAAGCTTTGGTAGCTTGCAATCTTGCAGACATACTTCGTTTATATGCACCGAATGCGCCCTTCTCTCAAGCAGAAATTAAGATCCTCTTTCGGTTCCTCTTGGCTCAGCTTGTGTCACCGTCAGCAGGCTTGGCTAATGCCGACCATCCACTTTACAAAGAGGCAGTGTATGTTCTTGACAGTCTTAGTACTGTGAAAAGTGTGGTGCTCATATGTGACCTTCCGTCAGCGGGTGACCTCATAACGGAATACTTTCAAAAACTGTGGGCGTTAATCACAGAAAAGCTGGCTAAAAATGTTGAGCTGGCCGTGATTGATGTATTAGTACAACTTATTGATGAATGCGTTACCATTCCTCAGCCGGTTGTGGAATTATTGATGAGCGCCTACTCTCAAGACCCTCATTCTCCCACTTACATGGCTTCTACCAGCATATGTCAAGCTACTCAAGATCGACTGCAAAAACATGTTGCGCGTTATTTTTCAGAATCATTTCTAGAAACACTTGAGTCCAATGACGATGACGATGAAGATGATAAAGTGATTGCACTAGAGCAATTGCACCAACAAATTGTGAATGTGGCGGAGGCTGCACCATCGTTGCTCACTAGTGTCGTACCGAATCTAGAATCAGAGCTTCATTCAGATCGGGTGCATGTTCGCTTGTTGGCTACCCGTGCGCTTGGAACACTGTTTGCCCTGTCCTCCAATGTATCTGAGGGTTTCGCCACATTGCATTCGCATGTTTGGAAGGCATGGCTCGGTAGAGCCATTGATAAGCATGCACCTATTAGAATATGTTGGACGGAATTTGCCGTCAAGACATTAACACAGCATTCTGAACTTGTTTCGGCTATCACACCAATTCTTGCCGCCCGTGCCGTCGATCCAGACGAGCATGTCCGTGCCAAGCTTGCTGAACTAATATATAATCTTGATTACGACACAATATGCCATCATATTCCTTTGAGGATTTTTCAAGAGCTTGCTCAGCGTGGGAAGGATCGTCGCGCTACAGTGCGTAATCGAGCGTTAGATGCGCTTGGACGTTCATTCTCCCTGGCATATGCAGAGTCGGGCAGTGCTTCTATATTCGCGGACAAATTTGCCTGGATTCCAGGTGCTGTACTCAATTGTAACCTTACAGGCTCTTGCGATGTTACACGCAGTGTACTTCATACGTGGGAGACATACATTGTACCTCCAAACGATCCGTCTTACGCCCAACGCTTGCACACTGTGACATCTCTCTTGGATGACAATGAGCGATCTGTTTTTTTCTATTTGACCAATTTGCGTCTTTCGCGCCCGACTGCTTTGGATGTCTATATGGAATGCTGTGACCGAAAGGATTCCACTCGTCTGTCGGCATGTATTCAGGCGATCGCAGCCATTTTGAATGATCCGGATGTACCGAATGTACTTCATTCTTTTGCTAATGAACCCGATGAGTTCCTATTGAATTCGATGCGTGTCTGTTTTGATCCATCCACGCCACTTAGTAAGAGTACACAAACGCGGCATGAAGCAATCTCATATATGCAAGAAAAGTTACCAGAGATGATTAATGTGTTATCAGAGTGTCTCTGGACAGGCTCTTTCCCTATATTGAATGTGTCTTGTATACAGCCGCTTCTTGAACTTCAATCGACGCAACTCTTAAGGTTTATTGCTCAACATGCGCCGTATCTTCTTAAAGATTACAGCGGGATTTTAACGCAAAGAGCACTGGATGAGCCTGTATCATCTCTCGCATTAGACTTACTTGCATCTCTCGCAGCTTTTGATCCCACTTCCTTCAGCGTGTCTGAATCATTCGTTGCATATCTAACAAAACAAGCAACTAGATCGTATGCGGCTGCCAAACTTATTTCTTGCATATCTCCTGACCTTGTCGCGCAGCAGGTGACTTATATCAAAGAGCTGCTAGAGCACGAATCTAACGACGCATCAGCAGACGTGCTAGAAGCGTTGGCTGCCTTTTTGGATCATTCTTCCGTCGAACACATACCCTCTTTGGATACCCTAGTCGAACACATTCTACATCGTATCGTGTTGGCACCATGGCCAAATCATGAACCGGAACTTGATACGGAATGGATCGACGATGATTCCATGCCATTACCGCTTCGCACGCGTTTGGGCTCTTTGCGTGTATTGACGCAATGGTGTTGCGTTCAAAAAAAAGCGGATTTGGTGCCTCCCGTACTCAAACTTCTCTGGATTCTTCTTGGCACGGGTGAAGTGCATCGTGATCAGCACATACCCCTAGGCGTGCGGTCACGCTTGCGATTGTTTGCAGCCCAATGTATCTTGAAACTAGCTACATGTGATGCATACGCTTCGCTTATTCTTCCGCGTATGGGTCGTTTATCCTATGCACTTCAAGACGAGTGTTTTCAAGTTCGGATGCATCTATTACATGATCTCCTCTTGTATTTGATGCGCGATGAGCTTCCCACAGAATTCCACGCTGCTATCTTTCTGGTGGCCTTTGATCCTGAGGATGAGCCACGCGTACAAGTCGCTTCTTACACCCGACGTTTGCAGGTCTTACCGCCCATCGTTAGGCACGAGCGATTAGAACGTATCATTGTGCGATTTCTGCATCTTCTTGCCCATCATCCGGACCTAAATGCGGAATCACCTCAAACACTGTGTTCCTTTGCAAGATACTTGGAATTTTACCTTGCATGTGTCGCCTGTGAGACTAACATTGGCGTGCTGGCACGTTTTTCGGCATGTGTGCGAACATACATCGATCTATCGCTATCAGAACCTAGCGTCGAAAACAGTCGACCGCTCTACGCAATGGCGGAGCTGGCGCAGTTTTTAATACAGCGCCTGGCTGACAACCACGGATGGACCATTTATCCTGTCGATGAAGAAGCGCCGTGTCCGAAAGACATCCTGAGAAGCACCGGCACCATCGCACGCAGCGTACTGGATGGAGAAGTATGGGAATTACTACAACAGCAGCCAAGACGCCATCGAGATAAAAAGACAAAAGTAGCATGATACAAATACAGACTGTGGATGTTTTCAATGAACAGGGCGCCAGCTGCTACAATTGGATCCCGTACCATGGCGTGATGCCTGCAAGGCGCGGAGGTCATGTGCATCCGGCGTCGTCGATTGCGCTGAAGAGTTTGTGTGAGCTTGACGATTTCGCTCATCCACGCGATTTTGTGCCGCGCGCAGTCGGGGAGGCATAGGTGGTGGTGGACCCGGCGGCGGACCAGGTGGTGGTGCGTGGGTCTGTAATGAGGAAATCAGCGGAGGAGATGCATGGAGACGCGCTGAAGGCGATTCAACCGGTAGTGACCGGGGCAACGATGATTGCACGAGTGAAGATCCCCCCTTAGTAGGCACCGAATCCTTCTCAAGATTGGACAGCAAAGACGATGACGATGCAACAGGCAATGTTGGTGCCCGTGACATTGTACCAGAATTGAGCTCAGAGGACTTCGATAATGGATCGAGCACCGCCCCAGAGGAGACTTCATTCAAATTTGTAGTTGAAGGAAGGTATGCTGTTCCCTGAGGTGGCGACCGAGGTATAATCACGGAGCGAATACCCGAGCGTTCCATGGACGGTAATGATGACGATACTGGCGAGCTTGGTGCTGCTTGCAAAGAAATTAGGTCATGGATTGGTAAATCCAAAGCCCCGTCGTTTCGCACGGGTTTCTCTCTCTGGGAATCGAATGAGACGATTTTTGATGGAGCAGTGGGTGTGTCGGCTGCTTCAGACTGGACCTGATTCTCCGGTTTACGTCGCGAAGACAAGCGCTTTTTATATTCTGCCAATGAGAGGCGTTTGGGTGGGGCTGGTGGTAATGAACTATTACCACTCATGACCGATGATTCCCGTCGCTGTATAGAAGTGTTGGTTTCGAGTAGAGATGAAGCAGCGACTGAAACTGCTGGGGTCGCAGCCGTTTGAGAGTCGACTGAAGGCCGTTTTGAAGCGCTCGAGGACAGAAGGGGGGGTGTGACGGAGCCTGAACGCGACTGAGTGGGCGACATCGGACGCACAGGGCCTAATTGAGGACTTGGACTTGCAACGGGGCGGACCTGAGGCGGACCAGTTAAGTCGGAATGCTCACGTTTGAGCGTATGCTTACCGGCAAGCGACTGCATCGATTTTTTCCTAATATGGCGAGACGGTGAAACAGGTGCACCTTCTTCATCAGACGAGGAAAAATCGACTTTATCCAAATGGCGCTTTTGTCGCTTGAGTCCTGACTGAGAAGCTGGGGTCACTTTGGAGAGACTCCTATTTTTTTGCTCATTAGGAGGACTAATTGTATCCGACCTTGAAGCCAAATTCGATATGCGGCGGGAGTCATTTCCAGACATTTTGTCTTTCGTTCGTATACGATCAGCCCTCTTCTTGAGAGGAAGAATCGACCGACTCTGTTGTTCCAAATGTCGCAAGGCCTCTTTCACCAATGCATCCTCATTTTCGCTTGCATAAGGATAGTCTTCTGATACAATCTCTGTTGCTGTTGAAGCACCACTTTCACTTTCAGTATCACTTTCGTGCTCCGACTCGGGCTTGTTATGTAGCGAATCCCAAGCGTTTGGTGGTTCGTCCGAGTATGGAACACGCTGGACGAAGCATTCGTTTTGAGAAATTTTAGCACACAAATGTGTAGTCGGATCCATGTTCAAGTCTGGCACCCAATGGCGGAATACGCCAACCAAAGGCTCAAAAGCAATAGGTTTCATCCTTGGATTTCTGGGCGAAGGCGATGTATATAATAAAGGCATCCCTTGACTTGCACGCAGCATTTGCGTTACAGCACAATTTTGACGTCTAGTGTGCAGAGAATTTGTACTGGAGCCACCTAATGATGGGCCAACACAACCACATGTGGTATAACTCAATATAATGGACAGGATGGCATTAAACTTGCGAGCAAGAATCGTGGATCCATAGGGAAAGTCACCACGCGCTGAAAATTCTTCTGCAGCTAACATCATTTCTTCCTTTGGTGACAGTGATTTGCGCAAACGTGTCGCATCATCCATAGCCCATGGACGACGAGCCAAAGAAGGGAGTATGTGTACGATATGATGATCATCCCATTCCCATCCAAGAGTGATTTCTTGAGATTTGGGGATTGCCGAGATAGCAAATATACCGAACGACAACCTTGGAATATCACTGGAACCATCGTAGTGAAAAATAGAGCGGAGAACAGCATTGGGATGACAACTTGAACGCGCGAACCGTGCTGAATTGCCATACATACGTGCATCTACAACCATGTTCAATGGTTGAGGAAACAAGTGAACATGCGGCTTCGTGGTACCCATTTGAGCATATTGGTTGATGGGATTTGAACGGTACGTATCAGCACTGTACAGCTCGCCAAGATACTCCATGATAAATGCACCAGCAGGAATATAGGTGTCAGAAAACAGTCCATGCATAGAAGGTCGACAAAACGCTTTGGATGCTGACCATACGTTCTGCGGCTCAGATGGCAACGGTTGCAAATGGGAGATATTGTTGAAAAAGCTGCCCGTTACTTGGTCAGAAATCGTACGAACGAGAGGATGAGTGGACAATTCAGTCAGTGATTTGCAATGAATTTCCACAGGAATGGTCTCAAAGCCCACAGCAGCAAGGCCACTTGGTAAAAGTTTGCGCTGCTGCTCGTGGGGCGGAAGCACTGTGCTACAGCGGAGAGGAGCAACAAAGAATCCACTTTCATCCGGTGTAGCCTTTAATGGACTGCGACCAGTCCAGTGAAACAGATGAGTCGCAATTACTTGTAATATGTTTGGTTCACGAATGTGGTTCGAATCGATATTTGTGAACTCAATTTGCCAAGATTCAAACTTCATAGGTATTTCTTCATCATCGCTGCCCTTTGACGGAGATGGACCAGCCACTGACTTTCGCGTGTGGCTTCGTGAACGCTTATTTCGAGGCTTGGAACGAGAGGAACTCGTCGCATTCAAGTCCAAATCGTCAACAGTTTCGTGGTCGGGAACAGGGCGGGTTTGAGGTGAGCGACTAGACTGTCTTTTTTTTCGTGGCACAGGCACCTTGGTGCCATGTACGGCGGACTCCCAGGCCGCATTCGCAGCTGATTCGAACAAGGTAGACGCAGCTGAAGATGTTGTGTGCTTAGCTCGATGCGTTTTACGAGCTTCTTCTTGGAGGCGGCGTCTTTGAACTGCTCGTGCATAATTAGAATCAACAGGGCGCGGATCGCATTGTTCACACAGATACTCGTCAGGCACGCTGGAGTGTGACATGCCGAAACAGGCGCAATGTTGCCATACGAGACAACGATCACATTGAATGGTGAACCCGTCATCATCATCACAAAGGCAAATGCACCTGATCACTCCTGTTTCTTCGTCAGTTCCTTGGTCATTAGTATCAGCTTCCTGCTTGGGAGGACTGGGCATATCTTGGTGACTAGGTATAGACGTCGTGCCATTCTCTGAATGCATAAATGAGCCCATCATGGGAGCAAGAGGTATAGGTTTGGATATTGCTTCTTCCGCATGTTGCCGTTGTTTAATTACACTTTGCGCATCAGGAAGAGGCCTAATGTTCTCCGCTGACTCTGACGCCGTAATCATCAAAGGCACTTATCGAGAGGGGCTAGTAGGGGCCGTCTCAGTGTACTTGTCAAGTAGAAGCGTTTGTTGGGGCCTGCAAGTACTTTGAATTATATATACTTATTCAAATACACCCACAACCTTGTAAAGCATCGCGGACGAGGACCGCGGAGTCAATGGAGGAAAGGCGACCAAGACAGACCGAAACGAGATGTTCTACCTTAGAATCGCAGTCGCCCGCCACTTTCATCTCAAACCGGACTGCTTGGCTCGTTTTCGCGTCCGCCAGCAGAAAGTTCCCTCTTTTTGTATCACGTGATTTGACAAAAATGCGCGGAGCGATCGCATGGACGCTTTAGAACGTCGACGCCATGGCGCCCAAGAACCAGCGAGACCTGTCTGGGTACCGCTACTCGGCGTTGTCCTCGCTGGTGCTTAGTGCTGGTCATAGACAGGACCAGAATGAGCCTACAGGTGAAGCAGAATCGCTTGTCGGCCGTATCGACCCGAAGTCGATGGGCTCTCGTGTCGTCAAATCACAAGTACAAGATGTCGAGAGGAAGCGTAAAGTCGCTGAAAGTGATGACTACGGCATGGTTAAAAAACGCAACTGGAATCCTGGAACTGCCCAATATGCCAATGTGCTGCAGGCAAGCGCAGAGCTTGATGGGCTTCGATATATACCGCGCACGGACGAGACGCGTTCTGTATACGAGCTTGTTCTCACAATGATCCAAAGCGCGCTGGGTGACCAAACTACAGAGGTTGTGCGATCAGCGGCTGATACCGCTATCGAGATCCTCAAAGATGATAGTGTGCGCGATTTGGACAAAAAGCGAGAAATGGAGACCTTTTTGGGACCCCTACCTGAAGAAAAGTTTAGCCAATACGTGAACCTAAGCAAGCAACTCACAGATTACGAGGAAGATACAAGTGCCCATGCTGAGACATCTACTGGTGTGGATGACGAAGCTGGTGTGGCCGTTCTCTTCGACAACGAGGAAGAAGAGAGTAATCCGGACGAAGAGACTTACGTGGTGCGTGAAGCGTCCGATGACGAGGATGATCAAAATAGCGAACGGAATGAAGCTGCCGAAGAAAGAGAAATTCATGATACCTCTGATCTTGCCACGAATGAAGAGGACCTCGTCCTCGGTGGCACAGCAGAGACCACCTCTTCCGACTTGGACGTCCACGATATCGATGCGTATTGGCTCCAGCGTATCTTGAATGATTGCTACTCGGATCCCGTTGAATCAAGCGAGAAGACCGACGCTGCTTTAGAAATTCTTGGAGCAGAGACTGATATACGTGAATGTGAAAACAGCCTCATGGCGCTTTTTGATTATGACCACTTTGATGTGGTACAGACGCTGACAAAAAATCGCGATATTGTGTATTGGTGTACACGTTTATCGCGATCGAATGAGGATGAGCGCATGGATGTCGAAGTTGCTATGCGAGAGAGGAATGCAGGCTGGATCTTGAAGCGCCTTGCTGGTGACGCAGCCAAACCCGCGCTGGCCGCGGACGAACTTGAAGAGGCCAAACGTCAGGCGCACCGTCTTACATCGCGAGCCACCCTTGCTCCTGGATCGACGGCAGCGCCACGCCTGACGCTGGATCTAGAATCGATGGCATTCAGTGAAGGTGGGCATTTGAACTCCAATCCCAAAGTCCGTCTTCCCGCTGGTAGTTTCAAGCGAAGTAAGAAAGGCTACGAAGAAATACACGTTCCCCCACCAGAGAAACGCTCAGTGTTGCCAGAAGAGCTTGTATCGATCAGACAGTTGCCCAGCTGGGCACATGCTGCCTTTCCTAATACAACAACGCTGAACCCTGTACAGTCTAAATGCTACCCTGTTGCATTCGGCAGTGATGAGCCCATGTTATTGTGTGCACCTACTGGTGCCGGAAAAACAAATGTGGCGATGTTGACAATCCTTCGTGAGCTCGGCAAGTGGCGTAATGAAGACACAGGTGCGATGGATTTGACAGAGTGCAAGATTGTGTATGTTGCTCCTATGAAAGCACTTGTGGCTGAACAGGCAAACCATTTCCGCTCACGACTGGAACCTTTCGGAGTGGTGGTCAATGAGCTCACCGGTGATAGTCAACTTACAAAGGCACAAATTGCAGAGACGCATGTCATTGTGACCACACCGGAAAAATGGGACGTCATAAGTCGAAAGAGCTCGGATACGTCATATACAAATCTTGTGCGACTTCTGATTATTGATGAAGTGCACTTGCTTCACGATGATCGCGGACCGGTACTCGAAGCTATTGTCGCACGCACAATCCGCCGTATGGAGCAGCTGAACGACCCTGTGCGGATTGTCGGTCTCAGCGCTACGTTGCCGAATTACCAGGATGTCGCAGCCTTTTTGCGTGTGAATACAGCAAGTGGCTTGTTGTACTTTGAATCAAATTATCGACCCTGTCCCTTACGCCAGGAGTTTATCGGACTGACAGAGACAAAGGCCATCAAAAGGCTGCAACTCATGAATGAGGTGACGTACGACAAAGTCATGGAGCATGCGGGTAAGAACCAGATCCTCATATTCACGCATTCGCGGAAGGAGACAGCCAAGACAGCCAAGTTCTTACGCGACTCAGCTGAGGCTCGTGAGGCGCTTGATGTATTCTTACCTCAAACAGGAACTAGCCGTGATGTCCTTCGTGAAGCTGCAGAAGACGCCCAAGACGCGAACTTGCGTGATTTATTGCAATATGGATTCGGTATCCACCATGCGGGAATGACACGCGCTGACCGAGAGCTAGTCGAAGATCTATTTGCTGGACGACATATTCAGGTTCTTGTCAGTACTGCTACCCTTGCATGGGGTGTGAACTTGCCTGCGCATACGGTGATCATCAAAGGTACGCAGATATACAACCCCGAGAAGAGTCGCTGGTGTGAGCTTTCACCTCAAGATATGCTTCAAATGCTGGGTCGTGCCGGTCGGCCCCAATTTGATACGGTGGGCGAAGGCATTATTATCACGCAGTACTCAGAATTGCAGTATTACCTCTCGCTTCTGAATCAACAGCTGCCGATTGAAAGCCAATTTGTCTCACGCTTGGCCGATAATCTCAACGCCGAAATTGTTCTGGGTACGATCCGGAATCGCGACGAGGCCGTGACTTGGCTCGGGTACACCTATTTGTACGTTCGGATGCTTCGTTCGCCTGCATTGTACAGTGTGTCACCGGATTATACGGTGGATGACCCGTTTCTTGAGCAAAAGCGGGCGGACATCGCACACAGTGCTGCTGTTCTCTTAGAGAAAGCAGGATTGTTGCGCTACGACCGCAGAACGGGCTTGTTTACAACGAATGAGCTTGCGCGAATTGCGGCGCACTATTATCTCACGCATACATCCATGGGCACATATCATAAACACTTGAAGTCTACGTCTAGTGCCATCGAACTGCTGCGAATCTTCAGCTACAGCGATGAATTCAAGCACCAGATTGTGCGACAAGACGAAAAGTTGGAAATTGGAAAACTGCGCGAACGTGTCCCGATTCCGATCAAAGAAGGGATTGATGAGCCCAGTGCCAAAATCAATGCTCTCCTCCAGACATGGATTTCTCAACTCTCTTTGGAGGGCTATGCTCTCTCAGCGGATATGGTTTATGTGACTCAATCCGCCTCACGTATTTTACGTGCGTTGGTCGAAATTTGTGTGGTCCGTGGATATGCACGCACGACGCGGTATGCTCTGGACCTGGCCAAAATGACGGAGCGTCGGCAATGGGGCTCCATGACTCCGTTGCGCCAATTTCCCGGCGTTGCGCCGGACCTTATTCGTCGTCTGGAACGCAAAGAATTTCCTTGGGCCCGTTTGCGTGACCTTGAGCCAAATGAAATGGGTGAATTGATTGGTATACCTCGTGCAGGTCGTCTTTTGCATCGTCTCGTGTTCCAGTTCCCTCACCTGGATCTGCAGGCATACTTCCAACCACTCACGCGTTCCTTACTGCAGGTGCACTTGACTATCACGCCTGATTTCGAATGGGACGATCGTATTCATGGCGGTGCGCAGAGTTTCTGGCTACTGGTGGAAGACGTGGATGGCGAAGTGATTTTATTCTACGATCAGTTTGTCCTGCTGCGACGCTACGCCACGGACGAACACACTGTGTCCTTCACCGTTGAGCTAACAGATCCACTTCCACCGAACTACTACATTTCGCTGCTGAGTGACCGTTGGTTGCACAGTGAGGTTCGCCTTCCGATTTCTTTCAAGCATCTTATATTGCCGGACAAGTTCGCCCCGCCAACACCACTGCTAGACTTGCAGCCGCAGCCCTTGTCAGTGCTAGGCGCTGAAGCAGCTTCGTTGTATGCATTCGATCACATGAACAAGATCCAGACGCAGGCATTTCATGCATTGTATGAAACAGACGAGAGTGTGCTTCTTGGTGCGCCTGTAGGAGCTGGCAAGACGTTTTGTGCCGAGCTCGCGCTATGGCGCTTGTGGAACACTGGTGGCGGACGAGCTGTATGCATATTGCCGTACGCTAGCATGGTCCAACCACGTGTGCTGGCATGGAAGGCACGGTTTCCAACGAAAGAGACAGTTGCGCTTGCCAGTGAGACGAGTACTAACCTGCGTCTACTCGAACAGGCCGATGTTGTCGTTGCGACGCCCGAGCAATGGGATGTTTTGTCACGCCGCTGGCGCCAGCGCCGGAATGTACAAAGTGTTGCGCTCTACATATTTGACGACTTGCACCTGCTGAGTGATGCGTACGTTGGTCCGACTTATGAAGTCGTAGGGTCACGAGCTCGTTTTGTGGCTGCTCAAACGGAGCGCCCAACTCGGTATATCGGTCTCACGGCTCCTCTGGCTAATGCAACCGATGTGGCTGGCTGGCTGGGTGCCACGCAGACGCTGTCATTTGCACCCAGCGCACGACCTGTACCCATGGAAGTGCACATTCAACCATTCAATGTGCCACACTTCCCATCATTAATGATCGCGATGGCAAAGCCTGCGTACCTTGCGATCATGGAGTATGCGCCCTCACAGCCAGTGCTTTTGTTTGTACCAACGCGCAAGCAGACCAAGCTGACTGTCAATGATATTTTGGCGTACGCACTTGCGGACAGTGAATACGAGACGGGTGAATCTCCATTCCTGAATATGGAACGCGAAGATTTGAAGCCACATCTAGACCGTGTACAGGATGAGGAGCTTGCTGAAGTTCTCACCTACGGTATCGCATTCTATCACGAGGGCTTGAGTAAGGGCGATCGACGCGTTGTCGAACGCTTGTTCAATGCCGGAGCGATCCAAGTGATGGTAGCCAGTAAAGACACGGTATGGAGCTTGCCCGTGCAAGCGCATCTGGTACTCCTACTCTCTCTGCAAACGTATGAGGGACGTGAGCACCGTTATGTTGACTATGCACTGACAGACATGCTCGAAATGGTAGGCAAGTGTACTTTGCCGGATGAGATGGGTCGCAGTCGATGTATGCTTTTTTGTCAGGCGAATCGGAAGAATTACTTTAAGAAATTCTTGGCAGAAGGCATGCCTTTGGAAAGCCGACTCGGTACATATACCCAAGACTTTTTGAACGCCGAAATTGTGGCTCGAACGGTGCAAGACAAGCAAGGTGCAGTCGATATGCTAACATGGACGCTCATGTACCGTCGTCTGCCGAAAAATCCTCAAGCGTATGGATGCCAAGGTCGCGATATGGAGCACATTGGAGACTTTTTGTCAGAGCTCGTGGAAAACACACTGGTTGATCTTGAACAAAGCAAATGCGTTGCTGTGGAAAATGACATGGATTTGAGTCCCCTCAACCTTGGTATGATTGCCAGTTTCTACAATGTCAGCTATGCGACCATCGATGTGTTCCACCTGTCTCTCTCGGGCACTACTAAGCTCCGTGGCATGCTTGAGATCGTGTCCTCAGCATCGGAGTTTGAGACTGTGCCTATCCGTCGCCATGAAGATGTGCTCCTTCGCCGCATCTATGATCGAATGCCACTCAAGCTCGATAAGATCCAATTTGAAAATCCATTCCACAAGACATTTGTTCTCCTTCAAGCACACTTTTCGCGCTTGACCCTGCCTGCGGATTTGGCACAGGACCAGCGCGACATTTTAAATCGAGTCCTTACACTGCTTAATGCCTGTGTTGATGTCATGAGTTCAGGAGCTATGCTTAATGCCATCGTGGCTATGGAAATCAGTCACATGTGTGTGCAAGCCGTGTGGGACCGTGACTCACCGCTGCGCCAAGTGCCCCACTTCACGGCTGCGACAATTCAACGTTGCCAAGCCCGTGGTATTCATGACGTGTATGCTCTTGCGGATGTCCTGCCAGATATGAGCCAGCATGAGCGTGATGAGCTTCTTCAGCTCAACAAACGGCAATTGGCTGATGTGGCAACCCTGACGAATGAGTTCCCATATGTCGACATTGAGTTTGACATTTTAGACAAAGAAAAGCTGGACAGTGCCTCAACGATTATCCTACAAGCCAAGCTCGAGCGTGATGTTGATGAAGAAGAGGAGGAACCATCTGATCCCACCGCGATTGCACCGTTCTACCCATCGCCCAAGATGACAGCATGGTGGCTGGTGATTGGTGATCCCGGTACAAACAGCTTGCTCAGCATCAAGCGTGTCACGATTGCAAAAACTCTTGATGTGCGCCTCGAATTCATGCTACCAGCAGGCATGCATGACAAGCTAAAACTATATCTCATGTGTGACAGCTACATTGGTGCGGATCGCGAGTTGGAGGTACCTGCTCTGCATGTCGCGCAAGGCGAAGAGGACGAGGAGCTCGATGACGAAGATAATATAGAGATGCCCGATGCTTAGCGAATTATATTTGCTCTCACACTAGCATCATTGGACCAGAAATTTCGTTTCGTTTTTCCAATCCGACAAGTTTCTCGACCAGTGTGAGCGCGAAAAGGAATGTGGTGCCAGGCCCACGACTCGTCACAAAATTGTCAGAAACGACAACCGGGGAGTCCTTGTATTCATACAAGGCATCGAGCTGGTCCTTTACTGATGGGTGGCTGGTAATAGGACCTTTCAGTCCAATTTGGGCTCCCAAAGCTGCTAAAGTGCCTGCGCAGATCATGCCAATAACTTTGCCACAGGCATGAGCGTGATGCAAAATCTTTAGTACATTTTCATCTTTAGATAGTGTATGAATAGCACCAGCGCCACCGGGAACAACATAAGCGTCATATTGATCTACGTTGTCATTTTGCAACAAAGCTTGGAGAGTCGTATCGGCGCCGAGCTTAACACCACGAGAGGCAACAACAAGACCGTTGATTGGAGCGGCTGGCTTTCCTGACTCTGGAACGAATACAGAAGTCACATTTACACCACCACGAACGAGCACATCGTACGTGATGGTGAATTCCATTTCCTCCGTGCCCTGCGTCAAGAATACGACAGCTTTCGACATGATGGCGCACGGACTAAACTCCAATCTTAGATATCGATATTTTATGAAATCATGTGACGCGACGTGTCACGGGAAGCCAAAATTTGTTGGGCGCGTAGGTGCCACGACAATGGGGGTGCACGTAAGCAGTTCGGGCATATTTGGAATGCAGGTTTTCCCAACCTTCAAGATCACAGGGCTCCCACCTAGATTCCTTCACTCCAACTGAAACGATGAGCAAGCAAGGTCACAAGGCTAGTGTGCAGGTTAGCCCTGGTGAGGGAGCATTTGGACCTATCTATCGCTCTTTCCTTTCGCCCGAGCAGTTGGTGGAACGTCCTCATGAGGGGATCCACACAATGTACGAACTGATGGAAGAAGCCCGCAAGCGCTTTGGTGACAAGAAAAATATTGCATGGCGTGACATTGTAGACGAACACCAAGAGCAAAAGGTGGTGACGAAAAAGATCGGTGATGAAGAAGTCAAAGAGACCAAGACTTGGACGTACTATGAGCTCAGTCCCTACAAGTATATCACGATCAACGAGTTTTTCAAGACTGTGGATGAATTCGCCAGTGGCATGCACCAGCTTGGTCTGAACCAAAAGACGGTGTTCAATATCTTTGCTTCCACTAATGTCAGTTGGCAAGTGGCTGCGCAGTCTTGTTTCCGTCAAGGTATTACATTTTGCACGTCATATGACACGCTTGGCCCCGAAGGTCTGCAAGTGTCGCTCGAGGAGCCCGAAGTGCAGGGCATTTTCACGAATGCGCAGCACCTTAAGGTACTTGAGAAGATTATCGACCAGACGCCTCTGCTCCGCGTTGTTATCTATGACGGGGAAGCCGATGAAAATATCCTTAACAGAATTCACTCGAAGATCTCTGGACGTCCTAATGCTGTTCTTATTCACTATGATGAAGTGATCAGGAACGGAAAGCAAAACATCGTAGGTCCTGCGCCTACGCAAGGTAAAGATGTGGCTTGCATCATGTATACTTCTGGCTCTACTGGTAAGCCAAAGGGTGTCATTTTAACAAACGATAACCTTATTGCCACAATCGCTTCCGTCACCATGCTGTTAAAGCCTTACCTGAACCAGTCTGACTCGTACCTCGCCTATCTACCACTTGCTCATATTCTTGAATTCGTCGTTGAATGCTACATGATGTACTACGGCATCGCTATCGGTTACGGACGCGTCAAAACGCTTACATCTAACAGTGTTCGTAAATGTGAAGGTGACTTGGTGGCCTTCCGTCCTACACTGCTAGTTGGAGTACCTGCCGTTTGGGAACTAATTCGGAAGGGTATTGTAAGCAAGGTCCAGGCTGCTAGTGCCACAAAGAAGAAACTGTTTGATATGAGCATGTGGGCCAAGTCTAACAATATTCCTTTGCTTAAGCAATTTGCCGAAAGCGTCGTGTTCAAGAGTGTTCGTGCACAGACGGGTGGCCGTATACGTTATGCCCTTTCCGGTGGTGCCCCAATTGCTAGGGAAACGCATCAATTCCTTAACACGGCTCTGACGACAATCATTCAAGGATACGGTATGACTGAGTCTTCAGCCATGTGCGCTTTGATGACTCCCGAGTTTTTCTGCTACGGTTCTGTGGGTTGCCCAATGCCATCCGTTGAAGTCAGGCTCGTGGACGTGCCTGAAGCAGGCTACTTTGCTAATAAGAATCCTGCTCAGGGTGAAGTTTGGATCCGTGGTCCATCTGTCACACAGGGATACTTTAAACGTCCTGAAATTACAGAGGAGGCAATCACGAAGGATGGATGGCTTCGCACGGGTGATATTGGCCAATGGGATGAACAAGGAACGCTCTCGCTTATCGACCGTAAGAAAAACCTTGTTAAGTTGTCGGGTGGTGAATACATTGCTTTGGAACGTCTGGAAAGCACGTACAAGGCCTGCAACTTTGTCAGCAACCTTTGCCTGGTAGCCTCATCTGACGCTAAGCAGCCCATGGCTGTCGTATTCCCGCGTGAGGACAATTTGCGCGCAGCACTTGAAGACAATAACAAGAAGGATATTGCTCACCTCGAACTCTCGAACCTTTGCCACGACAAGGTGGTTCAAAACATGATGCTTAAGAAACTCAACGAAGTTGGCAAGGAAGCAGGATTTGCCAACATGGAGCTTCTTCAGTGTGTTGTGCTCATCCCAGAAGAACTTCCACTTACGGCTGCACAGAAAGTGCAGCGCAAAGAGGTTGAGAAGAAGTATGCTGACCTGATTAAGAAAGTCTACCCTTAGGTATATACATATATAAGTATAAATAGTCGGCTCGATGCTAATATTAAAATCTTTTATTGTAAGTATCGTAAACTGCATTTACTATGAGACTCAGTGCCTCCGAGAGGATCTTCCAGGCGTTCTAGGTGTTCCTGCGCTTCCATCACGAAGCCGTCGAGCCGATCGGGTCACCCGTTGAGGCGAAGATAGAGCAGCTGCTGATGCGCGTTCACTCCGCGTTCTACGTCGCGAAGGAGTAGATAGAACATTGCTTTCGGCCTCAGTATCTGATATAGCATCCGTGCTTGATTGAGACCCTTGTGATTCGAGTTCAGCAACCTGAGCTCGCGTCCGGCGGGCAATGGGCTGCACATCCGATAAGGCCTCTAGACGTGCCAGTGAGTTTTGTGGGTACATTGTTATATCTGCTGTAGTGGATGATCGAGGAATTCGGGAAGTTGTGCTGGGTGATTTGGATGGTGTATCAGGATGCATGGATGTAGACGTGCTCATTTCATTCACTGTCTTCGAAGCCACGTTCATTCGCGACCGACGTGTACTCCGACGAGGGGAGGGATTAACCGTTGCTTCTTCCTCCTCCATAGGAAATCCACCAGGGATCGTAGGCTCTGGTTTGACATCGCTTGGTTTCATGACTTTACGAATAGCTTTAGTGGCTTGCCGAGCTGAGCGACGCTGTCCAGTGCGGCGACGAACTGGAACTTCTCGTGGAGAATCGAGTACGGCATCATTCTCTTCGGTGGCGTTGCTCTCCAAAACAGGTGTATCCTTGAGTATATCGGTATCAGCATCATCTGACTTCGCATTGTCTTGCACGTTGGAATCGATGGTGCTGACCGGTATATCAACGTTCAAGTCATAAGATTTGGACGTCCGCATGATGCGAGGTACTGGAAGGCTCCATGCAGGTTTCGGAGACACATGCGTTTGACGTAGAACGCCTGGTTGTTTCCAACCTGAGAAAGGACTGCTACTGCGCAATTCCGCTGACTGATCGGTCAACTTTTGGGCCGGAGAGGCACTTCGTGTTTCAGAGCTAGAAGCCGTAGGTACACGGATCGAGGCACGTAACAGATTGACTTCTGGAGAGAACGGATGAGTGCGTTGCATATCTTTGGAATTAAGTGAAGCACTCATTGGTGTATGTGGTCGTAGTGGTGGCGAAGAAGCAATATCCATATTCACATCGTTTGTATGAGTGGCTTCACTTGAAATATCCTCCTTGACATCTTGTGCATGCAAAGCGTCACGTTGAATAACAGGAATCACGGCCCAAACACCATCCATAAATGCACTCCGACGCTGCTTTGCACGCAAGTAAAACTCATTCTCTTGGCCAGAAAGTGCTAGTGTGCGCTCATGACGAGATGCTCGATGATCCAAGTGGATGGCATCAATATACCTTCCTTGATTCACACATTTTATGAGCAACGTGTCCATGGCCAAAGCGCCATGTGACTGGTCCAGTGAATCAATAGCAAATGATTCGATGAAGGCTTCTTCATCAGTCTTCAGGGGTAAGTTTAACAAGTCGCGAATCAAAGTTGCATCTGGTGGTGAGAAGCACAAGCGGAGCAGTGTGCCGAACAGATGCAACCTTACCGAGGGAGCATAATCAGTAGGCTGCGCTGCCAAAATAGTTCGACACATCAGCCAAGCAGATACGAGTCCTTCTACACGTGCCAGTGCTGCCACAATCATAGATAGTTCATGAAAAGAGGCAGCATCATTCGAAGATTCGATAGAAGGTAAGGCGCCGCGTACTTCATAGAACTCTAGCAAGAGTGCTGGTGAGGAAGACAGGGATTCTGCCATGATGGATGAGAATTTGGACGTGCGTCCGCCGGCCACGGCTCGATCGAAAAAGCCATGATCAATAGCCCAATACGATTCCACTTCTGTGCAATTTGATGCAGGTAGGTGCAGGTATTCAGCCATAGCAGAAGCATGCTGTGTTGCCTGGATGTGATTGTGTTCCAGACCTAGATAATACATAAGCTCACTCTTCAAGAGATCCGGAGCTGCGGATGTAAGGACTTCCACCATAAGCACAAATGCGTCTGATGGTGATGAAGGAGGGAACAGAGAAGAAGATACGCCCGCTTCTTGAAGCAGGCGGTCCACAAGTAGTTGACCGCCAACAGCCAGGCCACGTCGCTCTTTTACGGCCTGAGATAACGCATCTGACCAAGAAGGTGTGTCGCTATCAGATAGAGGCGAAAGAAAATGTAGCAAGAGAGCATCAGCTTGCGCCTCGGGAGAAGGCCCCGACGCTTGCATGGCAAAGAAAATGATTTGAAACTTGGGTGTTGGTTGTGGGCCAACGCGGCGCTGCCCAAATAATGCTGACCAAGACCGTGGCGCAACGAGTAAAAAACCCGGAATCCACCTCCATTGGCAGCAGTACCTGGCCGAGCATGCTGCATCTATTGGGTAGGGAACCTTTGAAAGGCTAATCTAGCATATATGTTATGTATCATGGGCTTCTTTCTCTTGCGGTGTGTTTGAGACAGGAGACAATCCCTGTTGCTGGTATGTGCTTGGGATAGGAGTGGCGATAAGAGGCGTCATAGTAGGTTTATACTGCACATCTTTCGGCATGGGAGACATATGGCCAGGTGTGGGAGGGGCGCTGCGATTGTGCTGCATGTGCGCCTTGATAAGATGGCCAGCACAGAGTGCGCCCATAAGACTTAGTTCACCTGCCATGACGGCAGCAGCAATAATGCGAGCCAAACGCTGAGCATTCGCGCCTGGTGTATTCTTGTGAGGGCCTTGGATGCCCAGCAGCTCCAACATTGAACGCTGGGGAGGGAGTCCTGTGCCACCGCCCACAGTACCAACCTCCACGGATGGCATGCTTACCGAAACAAGCAGATCCTCGCCATGATTTACAGCTTCCATGAGTGTCATACAATTGCTGCTTTCCACGTTTTGGGCCGGGTCCTGACCCGTGGCAAGGTACATTGCCGTGAGAATGTTGGCTGCATGAGCGTTAAATCCGCCAATGGATCCCGCCATAGCGCTTCCAACCAGGTTCTTTTTTATGTTGAGATTCACCAGGTCCTCTACCGTGCATTTTAGGATCTTGCGCACACTGTCTCCACGAATCACCGCCTCAGCCACAACGCTTTTACCACGGCCCTCGATCCAATTGATGGCAGCTGGCTTTTTGTCGATACAGTAGTTTCCTGATAAAGACAGTAGTTCCATTTCTGGGAAATGCTTTTCTTTCATCATGCCCAGGGCAGCTTCCACACCTTTGGAAATCATATTCATTCCCATTGCGTCGCCTGTGGAGGTAGCAAAGCGTACAAAGAGCGTCCGACCCGCCAAAACAGTGTGCAGCGATGCTAGACGAGCAAAGCGGGATGTGCTGTCGAATGCAGACTTGATTGAGCTTGCGCCATGTGCAGAATCAATCCAGCGTTTAGCCCGTGCTGCACTTGTGAGGGACGGGAATTCGATCACAGGGCCGCGCGTCATGGCATCCTGGGTGAGTACAGTCGTCACACCGCCGTTTGCATTCAGAACCTTGCATCCACGACTAGTGGACGCAACAAGAGTACCTTCCGTGGTAGCCATGGGTATAGGCGTCATTAGACCATCGATAATAAGGGGACCAGCAATACCTAATGGGAGTGGCATGTAACCCACCACATTCTCACAGCATGCGCCAAATACAGAGGCATAGTCGAAGTCCTTATAAGGCAGGAGACTGTGTTCGAGTGTATGCATTTCAGATGCGCGAGATAAGACAGCACGGCGAATTACAACAGCACGTTCGAGATCTTGAAGCACTTTTTCAAGAGCGTAGGGTGCGATTACTCCCCTTTGAACCAGGAGTACTACTTCTTCATTATTCAACGCACCTGGTCCGTCACTCTTAAATACCTCATGCACCTGTTCAAATGGACGCGGTGGATCACTGGGGGGTGGCGGCGGCACGCGCGACTCAGGTGGCCCAAAGCTGACGCGCGGAGTGGAAGATTTGTCCTCGTCTTTCGGCTTCTTTTTCCAGTCTTCAACAAAGTGTGCACCGATCAGTCGAGCAGCAGCCTGAGCTGTCACATACACAGCATTACCTTCGATCACAGCTGGGTTGCGCGTAGCAATACCTTTCAGCAGGAATGTATTCAAAAACAAACTGATGATCAATGCCACGGAGAGCAGCTTACCAATGACCGGGTCACTGGACACCGTCGTCCAAGTCGTCATAACGCTGTCAAGAGCTGAGTTTCGGGGCATTTTGTGTGTCATCATGGATGCCGTCATCGAATGCGGTGTTGCGAGGGCCTTATCCGCTAGCACGATAATGTTCGGAGGCATGAAAGCCACGGCATTCGTCTTTGGCGGAGTGTATGCATCAAAGAAAGCTGATACAGCAGGGTGAGATGATGTTGCATTAAACATATCAAAAGACGAGACGACGTCATCGTACAATGTCAATGGTCGCGTACTTTGATGTCGAGCGATCGTGGTAGGTAACGAGAGCGTTGAGAGTAGGTTGAGCGAGTGCAAAGCAACAAGTGTCAAGAGTAACAGGAGCTTTAGACGCGAAAGCGGGTGATCGAGCGAGCCAAAAACGCGCCGGAACAAGGACGTCGTAGCGCGTTTGCGCTTCGATGAGTCGAGATGCTGTGGCTCTGCAGGGGCTTCCGAGGGAGGTGTTTCTTTGTCATTTTCCGGCAAGAGACACTTGCGCGCTGAATTCGGTTCGCGGATCCGCTGGACTTCCAACGTTACGCACAAGACCGCTAAAAAGAATGTGAAAAGCAAGCATCCGTCGAAAAACAGGATGAGAATAGACAAACTGCAAAACTCTCGAAGACCATGCATACCGTTGAAAGCACCAAGCATCAAAATGCAAATTTCCACGGCATACGCACGCAAAATCCCCGGACCTGCCTGTGCAACAGCACGGATGGCTACATCATGCACTGGTGCGAATGGCGCAGTGAGAACGCCAAGTTCTTGCTCTTCATGTACGCGTTGAGTGAGTGCACGAACAAAATCGTCTTCAGGTGAGCCTTTTAAGGTCGATGTATCCTGATCAGGGCGCAATGTGGGCGTAGCATGCGCGAAAAATGCCTTGGTCAGTAAGTAAGGCTTCTCGAAGCCAATGGTGATGACCAGGAATGGCAGACCTTCTGACAAAACAATAGGGTTGATAGGTAGCTGAAGTGCATCGGCCGTCACAAGGGCAACTAGGCACGCAAAGCACGAAGACAATAGGATGCACGTGCCGAGCCAAAAGCGGCGGGGAAAGTGGCGCATAGACACGTATAGGTGCACAAGAGAGCCATGCATCATGATGTAGGCGGCAAGCAAAACGGTAAAGTCGATGGTATCAGACCTGTGGACTAAGGTCCAAGCTCGTCGAAGAGCGCTGATCACAAACGATGCAATCCATTGAAATGATATGCCCTCACCAGCAAGCGCCTTGGGCCCATGACTTGTGGGTGTGAGAGACTGCAACAAAATGTCACCACGCTTCCATCGTTCCACGAGATCCGAGTCGGTGTTGGCAGGAAGTGTCTGCATTGCGTGCGCCAGCACACGCTGCAATGTTTTAGGGCTGAGAATATGGCGAGTGTTGGATGCGTCGTATGATTTTGGCTCGAAGCACACGACTACATCGCCCACCGTGTCGTTCGCATCGGTAAAGCGAGTGACAGGCCACGCACATCGGCCGTGAGACTCGGCCTGCAGTGCCTTGGTGATGGCAGGGAGCAGAGATTCTCTGCGTTCTTGCTGCAGAGTCGCGGGGCCATTATGCTCGTCCACTACGATGAGCCAGTCAGCAAAGCCCATGTCGGGCACTTGATCCGGTGATTCGATCGAGTCTCGAAGCGAGCGCCATACGTGCTCAGGCGAGTACTCGAATATCGGCAGAGACGAGTGTCCTGCGTGTGTAGAAATGACAGAGAGCGAGGCCACATCGCTCAGACTGGAGAACAGTGTTGAGTTCGCAATAGCACGCAAAAGCACAAAGTAGGCGAGGGTCACCAGCACAAAGACCGACACGATCACCTCAATGGGGTGCCGCGAGACCTTGGATACGAGGTATAGGAGTGCCTGTAGTGGCGACGTCGACAAGCGTCGGCTGGACCTGTCGAACTTGACCATGGGTGCCTGGTGCCCGGATTCCAACGTGGCCCTGACGGAAGTGGCCAGGCACGAAGACGAAGACCATGGCACATGTGCACGTGACGACTGCTTCGCTCGACGCCTACGGTGGGGACTTGGTTGGGCAGGGCTATGGCTGCTAAGTCTTTTTGGTGCGTGCGGCGCGCTTGCGTGCAGCACGACTTGTGCCTGTACCGGGAGCGCCCTGGATGTAATCTACCAGTTCATCGAGGGAGCGGTTGGCCAGGGCGGGGTTGGCATGTACATGGGAGGATGTGCGCTGCGTGTGCGCCGAGCGCGACGACGACGCAGCACGGACGATATCATGCGCATGCTGTTGCTTTGCCGCGCTTTCCAGCTTGGCGACGCGTACAGCACTAGATGCAAGGGCAGAGAGGAAAGACTGGCTTTCTTGGGTAAGAGCGTCGTCTGCGCCTAGCCTGTCTTGGAAGATGCGCCATGCGTCTTTTTCGACCTGGATGGCCGTTTTGAGATCGCCGCTGAGCGTGTATGCCTGGCTTAGTTCATGCGCCATGTTGCCGGTGTATATGCTGTCGGGACCGAAGAGACGCAAGGCCAGGTCGTGCGACGACTGGTACGCCTGGAGGGACGTGTCAAAGTCTTGGCGGCTCTGGAGCAGCAGGGCAATGGACGAGAGTGTGTGCACGGCATCGGGGTGATCGCGACCGTACAAGAGCTGCCAGAGCTCCATGATTCGGTCTTGGTACCTCAGGGCGACGTCGAAGTGGCCGGCCGAGCGCTCCAGCGCGGACAGGTTGATGTAGTGCACCATCGTGTCGGGGTGGTCCAGTCCGAGCGTGCGTTCCGATACGGTGACGGCTTGGCGCTGGAAGCGAAGGGCGTTTTCGATCTGGAATGTCTCCTTGACAAGTTCTGGCAGAGGTTCTTCGTCATCTGCCTCGCCCTCTTTCTTTTCGGCCTTCTTTTTGGCAGCGTCGCGAGCGAATTCGACCCAGTAGTGGTGCACGAACGTGGCGAAGAGCGAGTAGCACTTGGCCGTTTCGGGATGCACGAGACCGTATACTTGCTCGTGGAAGCCGATGCTCTCGAGCAGCAGCTCCGTCCCGATTTCGCGTTCGCCTCGCGCAAATGTCACACGGCCTGCATCAAACGCTTCCTCAACGAGCGTGCTCTTGGGCGTGGACAGCTTGACGATGGGGCATAGGCTCACGACATCTTCGGGAACGAAGGTCGTGGTGCGCTGCGGCTTGGGTGCTGGCATGGGCACTGTGCGCTTGTTTTTCTTTGCGGGGCCCGTGGACGCAGGCGTTTCCGATGCAGGGGTAGGCTCGAAGGCATAGTCGCGGACGGCGAGCTGGATGCCCATCTTGAGACAGAGCGCGCGCAGGACCTGGGGCTTGCGCAGGTCTGTTTCGAGGTACAGGGGCGGGAGCTCGAAGCGGAAGCGGCGGCGGATATCGGCACGGAGCTCATCGAACAGAGCAGCCGGCGTCAGCGATGTCCAGGCTGCCTTGGACTCCGTCGGCGCTGGCTGCGGCTGCGGCTCGAGATCCGAGCCGAGCAGACAGTTGGCGAAGTGCGCGATGCACGCCGGCGCATCCGTGCGCTCGACACCGCGCAAGTATGCGCGCAGGCAGTGTTTGGCAGAGCGCACGATCATTTCGTGGAGCGCCACACGGCGGTAGGCACTCACTAGCGCCTCGTGTCCCGAGCTAAGCTTCGACACGACCGTCTCGTCCCAGCGCGAGCGCTGCGAGGGCTGGCACAGGTGGGCGATGTAGCCGAGGTAGCGCATGTTGATACCCCGCGCGTGCATTTGCTGGGTGAGCGCCATGCCGTCCGACGCGGACGCGAGGCCGGCAGCCACGTCGCTCACAAGGCGCACGATCACCGTGTCGCGCAGATGCGTCGATACAGTGCGCACGGCAGCGATCGATGGATCAGACTCGTCTGTGGCGGGGCGGGTTTACCCCGCCTCGTGCCCCTTCCCGGTGCGGGATATGGTGGGCAGATCGGGGTGGAAGTGGAGGTCAAAGTCGGAGACATCGACCCGAGTCTGGCCCTCCTGCTGGGTCTGGGAGAGCTTGGACCGCGCGAAGTCATGCAGCTGCGTCTCCCAGTACGTCTGGATGAGCTCTGGGCGCAGGAGAGGGAGGCGGTGTGGGTACGCTGGCGACTCGGAGCCCTCCAGCACCGGGCCGTGCAAGTCACGCTCGAACCAGTGGACGTCCATGGGGCAGAGGCGCGACACGTCGAGCACGTACATGCGGCCGTCGGTGCCACGCAGACCCTTGCAGTCGACGCTCAAGCACAGCTCATGCTCGGTGCCCTGGGCATCGCGCATCCTGTGTGGGGCCACGTGCAGAGACTTGCCGACGTTCCGAAGGAGCTCGTGGAAGGCGGGGTCCGAGTGGATCGTGTCCGGGCCCTCGATGCCGCCGTACGCGACATGCGATGCGGTCGCGCCGTCCGTCTGGGACGCAGCCGCCTCGGCCGCCACCTGCCGAAATAGGCCGGGCAGCACGGTCTGCACGACCCAGCGCTCGCCGAGCCAGTCGACCACGACCGTGCCGAGCAGGCCCACGCCTTCGACGTCGAGCACACCCAGCGTCCGCACGCCCTGCACATCCTTGCCGACGGCGACGTGCGCGGCCGCATCGCCGCCAAGGTAGTCGTACATGCCCACGCTGTCGATGCCGCGCGTGACGAACAAGTTGTTGAACAAGAACATGTGAGCCGCCGGCGCGTCGGCCGGGTTCATCGGAGGCACATCGCCAGCGGCCACGCGCGGCACGACCCGTGCGGCAGCGAGAGTGAACTCGGCGTGCAGGCGGTTCAGCACGCGGTCACGCATCAGACGCTCGGCGAGCGAGGTGCGTGGGAGCTCACGCGACGACTGCAGCTCCTCGTTCCAGTCGCGGCTGCCATCGAGCGTGTCAGCCGACATGGCGCCAGACAGGAGGAAGGCCGTTTGCGCGCGCATGGCATCCGGCTCGTGCCTGGGCTCGCGCGCGAGCCACGGCGCAGCAGGGAGCGAGTTCATCACGGGCAGGGCGGAGAAGTAGTCGCGCGTCGATACAGGATCGTTGAAGAGACGCGCAAAGTTTTGGAGGAACTGGGGGGAGGCGGCGGCCAGGAGATCAAAGAGGGACGACGAACGCAGCGTCTTGTGGGGATGCGGCTGCGGTTGGAAGCGCTGCGACGACGATGCATTCACATAGAACCCGTGCACACTCGCTGTGATGTGCAGCGATTCGCCCTCGAGCGTATCGGCCACGAGGTACAGAATGTCGCCCCGCAAGGCAAGCGGTTTCGGTGGCGGGTTCCATGCGCTCAGCGACAGACCGTGCAGGCATCGGGGGAGGGCACGCACGCGCCTCGTCAGCGACGGGAAGAGCTGCGACGTGCCGTCGGCGGGCCATCCGCGCCACGTTGGCTTGGGCGGCGCGGCGGTGTGTGCCTCGTTGGCCCATTCGGCGGGATGGCACACGGCGTCGTGCACCGTGGCGCCGGCGTCGAGGCTCACGCTCGCTGGATCCGAGTGCGTTCCAGCGAGCAGGTCGCGCAGACGCTGGATGTGCAAGCGCACCTCGGTGTCATTGTACGGCTCGTGCGAAACTTGCAGGACGCGCTGCTCCGGGGCATCGTCACGGAACACGTCGTGCAGCTCGTCCCATTCGTTCACGAGCTCACCTGGCCGCGCATGCGAGTCCGTGCGACGGAAGCGGAAGGCGCCGAGCCAGTATCCCTCGGGACTGTCGTTCAGCGTCGCGCGCAAATCATTCAGCGTTTCGTGCTGCGACACGGCCACTCGCAGGGGCGACGGCGTCTCTGGCAGGCCGAGTGCTTCGACATTTTTTGGCAGAAGCGGCCGCTTGGGAAGCAGCAGCTCGAGCTCAAAGGTTGTCGGTGTGGCAACCGCCTCCTGCTCCGGTTCAGAGGCCATGGCACACGCTGGAAGAACGCCAAGCGCCTTGGGTGTGCTGGCCGAACTGCGGCGGAGCAACTCGGCCCACGATGACATAAAGCCTCCACATGGCGGCGAGGCGGAGCGCCAATGGCGGCCGCCAAGGTGTTATGTCCGATGGAAGCGTGGGAGCCGTGGGCCGTCGAGGCGGCATCGCCGGCCCTCGTCCGCGGTGAGCGTGTGCTGGCCACGCAGCACGGCGTCGGTCTATACGCGGGCGATACCAAAGTCGCTGAGAGAAG
>ERZ500979.62-NODE-62-length-45411-cov-6.589624_pt1 | contig 45411 bp, 54 predicted proteins | sample MGYA00248864_ERZ500979 | MGnify/ENA primary metagenome ERZ500979 (study PRJEB25958, sample SAMN03398550) | human skin metagenome | study: EMG produced TPA metagenomics assembly of the Human Skin Microbiome Metagenome (human skin metagenome) data set.
CATTGCAGGCATTGTTCTCGTGCATTGCAGGCATTGTTCTCGTGCATTGCAGGCATTGTTCTCGTGCATTGCAGGCACCACTAACCTTAAAAACACCACACGAAAACCCCCGCCGACATCATTGTCAACGGGGGTTTTTGACGTTGCTACGCTACTGCATCACTGCCGTCTAAGCGCCAGGAATACCCTCAACAGCACCAGTATGACCTGCCACCGGCTTGCCGGTAGCCGGGTCTACACCGTACTGAGCCTTAAAACTTGTCGGGTCCACAGCACCCTGCAGCTGCACAAGTATTTCAACCACGCCTTCAGACACCTTCACCACGTCAGGGTCATCCGAACGCAGCCCAGCCGTCTCCTTGTCCATGAGGTGGCTGCACACCACAAACAAAGCACTAGACAACTCAGCGTTACGCTGCGCCTGTGCAGACAATCGTTTAGCCATTTCAGTCAGCTGGCTTTCCTGCTCGTCAATACGATCCTTCAATGCGGTGATGACCTCACCCACAGTCTGCGTATTAGCCATGATAATAAAACCTCGATTCTTTTCGTCTCACTAGCGGTGTCACTGACATACATTGTGAACATCATCGGTGACTGTTTACAATGCAATCTACCGTGCACTGATAATACTACCGAATACGTCGACCATCGGCATCTTTGGTTGCTGTGAACTCTTTATCCGCCTGACTGCGGATACGCGCCAACAACTGCCCGACAACCGGCTCTGTCGCTTGCACTTGAGCAATCGTTGACTCAGCGCGACTACGTGAACCCGGCATCACTGAAGCAATGCCTAAACGCTCGGCCAACAACAATGACACCAACCACATTAATGTGTTTTGATCCTTGCGCATCTGACCGACTTCCTCACGATCCCGTTGATGGGTGCGAAGCAACTTATCGTAGCTGCCACCCATATCCACCACCGACTGCGACAGTGACCCTAACACTTGGGACCCAGTGAGCTCACCCAACGCCCACACAATATCTTCGTCATCGGGGCCCATATATGAGACAACATCATCACCGCTGTACGCATCAACATGAACGCCTAAAGCCCACAACAATAATCCGTTGATTAATGCACCTGAGCTGATTGACGTAACATGCACCGGATTGTCACTGCGTTGGGACAGCACTTTAGCCACCTCTGCTTTAACCCCAGCGATCAATGCACGAGACACCCCGCGTGCATGGACTTTACTGTCGGCATCCTCAACATTGTGTCGTGCCGCGAAAGCAGGCTCAACCCTAATCTCTGAGCTCAACACACGCGGCTTACCATCGCGTTCATCGGCACTACGCACTTTTTTATGCGCGTCCATGTCCCGCTGTGCTTTTTTAATCACCGCGTCCGAGTTACCATGTGCTGGGTTAACACCCAACTCATCAACATCGACATCGGAATCGACACTACTGACTACCGGCTTGCTTAACTCTTCAATACTGCTGTGATCACCAGCGCTGACATCAAAAAGTTCTGATGTGGTAGCTATATCTACATAGGCAGAGTCAACAATAGCCTCACTGTCGATGACACCCCACAGCCACCCAGCCAACTGTCGTAAACGCAACACTCCCTGAAGCTGCGTAATGTCGGATGTACCCGACACAATCACATCATCAAGAACCTGCTTCCAAAACTGCTGTCGTACACGCAAATGCACTTGGTGTGCATAGGAAACCAACACTGCTGCTTGCACATCATCATTGTCTTTATAACGCAATCCCAGCTCAGCCCACAGTGCAGTAGCTTCATCAAACAACTCACCACGGGAGGAACCCATCGTCTCCGGCAACGCTATCGCCACCGGCACAGGCGCATTCTCCCCGCCGGGACGGCGAGCACGAGACACCAAATCAATAAGACGATCCACACTCGCACTCGCCACAGACGTAGACCAGTCAACACCATCAGGAACGTACGTACTCATCAGTGACCTCCCCCAGCGTCAATATCCGCAGACTCGACCCCACTCATCTCCATCTGCGCTTCAATATCGGGCTCATCGTCATCGTCATCACCAGTATTGTGACGCGCGACTTCAGCTGCTGCCCCTGCAGCCACCTCACCCAAATCAATCTCGCCGTCATCACCGTCATCAGGCTCCGTCTTATCAACATCAGGCGCCGTCTCACTGTCATCCCCACCAAAATCATCAACAGGTAAGGCAGGTACTGTCGGTGGGACAGGTTCACGGTCAACGATCGATGCGGGTGCAGATGCAGTGCTTGTGTCACCGACAATCGATTCAAGTGCAACGATCCGCCGCAGCGAATCTTCGGCTAACGCGTCCAAGTCACGCTGGGCTAGTCGAGCCTCAGTAAGATCAAGCTCTGCCATAAGCGCACGACGCTCAATAGTGCTCATGTTCGACCATAGCGACACCACTTGGGACATGGCTTTCGTGCGATAACTGCGCGGCTGCGGCGATACGGGTACCTTTTTTGTCATAATGATATGTCCTTGTCTCGTTGAATATGGTTGCGGTGTTGACTGTAATGATCGAGCAGACCTGCCATCACTTCGTGTCTCAGCGCTAGTGTCATCACTGGTGGACGTTTCATCGGTCTTGTCAGCATCAACCCCACCGAAAAAAGATGAACCCAGCCCATGATGGGTGACCTCTGGCTCGTCACGGTTAATGTCACGGCGCCGACGACGCACATCAGCGACATAACTGTGAAGCAAACGTTGTGCTTTAGCTGTAATCTCACCGACATCACTACGCCCCGGCGCCGCCGACCCAGCAATGTCATCATCAGACACACCCGATTCAATAGGTGAGCTGTCTAACGCCACATCTAACGCAAACGTGTCGAGCTTGTCGCCAATATCAAAACTCGACTCTTGACCACCGGCCAAGCCGTCTTCGTTGTCGGTCACAGTTCACCATCCATCTCCTCATCAATGAGGTAACTGTCTCCTCGGCTCAGGTTGGTGAACAAATCGAACCCGCGCACTGTGGTGACTGTAAGGTTCTGCACTTCAGTGCTGAGCCCTGCCAACTGGTCAACCAACTCACCTAGACGATTGGTCACCAGCGTGGATTCACCAACATGCTCACCTGCACTACGACGATTCTTCTCATCAATAGCCTCGCAAATGTATTCTTTGAGCGAACATTCGCCTTTATCAGCCCAAAACCGAGCACGCTCATAATCAACCATGTCAAGGCGCAGCGTCAGTCTATGTGTACCCGCCTTAGTATGATCATCAGTCTTATGTCCATCTGTCATGTCGTATCACCGTCCTCATCTCAAAAAAAACATTGATCATTCATCAACAATTGTACTCAATACACTCCACAATACGTAGAAACCATCAACATCATTGCTATCATGGGTCACATCGTTATCAGCACACGAGAAAAGAGTGTAAATGCCAACAAACATAATGACCATGATTGACGGTTCGTCGCTGCTGCGGGCGCTCCACGCCAGCAGCGACGAACCAGATGTGTACTACGGTGGTGCTGTCATGTGACAGCACCAGTGGGTGTATACAGCTCACATATATCGGGCCATCCTCCCGATACAAGAGAACAACACACATTAAAAATCACCGCGTACATCGCATAAAGAAACAACACACTACATACTCCCCGAAAGGACATCAGTGATTTATCATGTTTACCAGTCGAATTCGCCGCCTCGTTGCCGCGACAACTTTTAGTGCTCTCATCGGAACCGGCCTCGTCGCCTGCTCCGATGATTCCAGCGACCCTGACAACCCGAGCTCTACGCAACACTCGCAAGACCAGGAAGCAAACACCAACCTGCGTGAGAAAATCTACGTTCCCGCCAAAATCGGTGGTGCGCAGCATACTGATGGACCCACCACAAGTCCGTACTCAAACAATACGGACTACATCCTGCGTTACACTACCAAACACGTCCCACCACAGTACCTAGATGTTGGACAAACCACGGGACCCTACAAGGTGGTTAAAATTTTAGACCCCACCACCATCATCGTCCGTGAAGCACACGAACCAACCGACGAGGAGAAAAAAGAGCTTCACAAGGAGGGCAAAGATTACATGGGCGTCGTCTTTACGAAGGGCGCACCCGACATCACTGTGCATGTCATCGGCATTGAATCACCAGACCGTGACACCGCAGCATATAAAAACACTATGGAATATGCTCACAGCACTCTACGAGAGCGTCCTCTGTTCATCGAGCATGATCCCACACAACCCGACACTGATGACGCAGGTATCACATACGCCCACATCCACGTACCCACCCACATCAAAAACCTCAGTGACCCATTATCTGAACCTGGCTCATACGCAGCTGCCACATATGCATCCAAACTCCTGGATGCAGGACAAGCCTACTTCTATATGCCGCCAAACCAAAAGCCCCACCGTTATGCTGGAACGTTCTACCAACGTGAAGGCGAAGCAGCCGACCGTGGCGACGGCATCTGGAACGGCATTCCAGATCAATCCTAATAGTGGCGTGAAACCCCACAACACCTAAAAGCTCATACTCGCACCCACCATGCATCATGTACGGCGGGTGCGAGTATTTTTTTCATACTTACATCCACCACAGCGTCTATACTTGAGTCTTGAATCACCCACCGATACATGTGATTATTAATGAATACACCGCAACACTAAAAAGAAAAGGATTCACACATGTCTGAACACAAGAGTAATCATTCCACAACCAACACTACTGACACTGCCGACATCAACTCTATGCAACCACGCAAACATAGTCGTGGCACAAAAATTACAATCGCCGTCACTGTGATTGCAATCATCGCATTGATCATTGCAGCTGTGGTCATCGTTATAATCCTCAACAATGAAATCATCGACTTGACCACACACGAATAATCACAATCAACCGGCAAACGACACTGTATGCTGCAGCACTCGTGTCACTGTTTTCATCGTTTGTATGCGGTGGGGTGGACATACTGTGGGGAAAAGAAAGAGAGGTCGACAGGGGTCGACCTCTGAAAGGGAAACTGAGCCACGCGCCCGTGAAGGGGCGCATGTGCAAAAAAAAGTGGGACCGACAGGGGTCGGTCCAGAAAAGAAAAACTGACAAGAGTCATCCCCGACTACTCGGGGTCACATACCTACAAGGAGAGCATCATCATGAACCCCAACAACTTCGGCACCATTCGTGGCAACCTCGCTAAGGCACCCGTCCAGTTCACCAACTCTGATGGTTCCCGTACCATCAAGGCCACCGTTGCTGTCGATCGCAACTTCGCCAACCGTTCCGGCCAGTACCTCACCGACATGGTTGAGGTTGAAGCCTTCTACCCGAAGAACCGCGACAATGGCGTGTTCAAGGTTCTGGAGGCTGGCGACAACGTCTCCATCGCATTCTCTATCCGTTCCTTCGCCAACCCGGCAAAGAAGCAGTACGGCCAGTCCCTGGTCATCGAATCCATCACCCGCAACGAATCCGATGGTGCTCGTGCCGACCGCAAGGCCCGCACCGCTGCCTACAAGGCTCGCCAGAACGCTGGCCAGAACCCAACCCCGGCCGCCGCTAACGCTCAGGCGCAGGCTCCGGCAGCTGCCAACAACCCAGCCCCGGCTGCAGCCGCCGCTGGTACCCCGGCTACTGCTCAGGCTCAGGCGCCGCAGGTTGCCGGTGTCGTTGGTGGTGACCAGCCTCAGTTCGGGTAACCACCTTTAAACCTCACCGCAACACACAACACATACTAGACCCCGTCTTCCGGTTCCCACCGAAGGCGGGGTCTTTTTTAACGCATAAAGCCCCTTTAATCCATCACTTGAAGGCTAAACGCTATGTCTGAAGGCACCTACCCCGACCGCAACGGGGTTCTCATCACTGTTCGCCACACAACAACCGGCTACGAGCTCACCTACCCGGACGGCCACCGCGTTTACATCTAACACGCACCCGCCCCATCCTTTCGTCTTTTCACTGTCCAACTCTCATTCCCGCACGCACCTTCAACACACATCATCAAGGAGTATCAGCTCATGTCCGCACCCACTACGCCTGTCGCACCCGTTGTCTCCATTCTTTCCGCCGCCCACACCCAAGCCACCACCATGGACATCACGGCCATTCAGCTTGCCGAAACTATTGCTCGGCATTTGACTGCTGAAAACACTGTTGTTGATCTCACCGACAACAATCGTGTCAACCGTGCCATCAACCAAATCAGCTCCACGCTCGATTATTTGGGCGTCACCCTTATTCTTGGGGATGCTGCTGATAATGTCAGTTTCGCAGAAGCTCTACTCACCGAAGCCTATCTCAACACTGACATCGCCAACCTTGACGATCTCATCGCCGCCGCAGGTACACTTTTCGCTGACGCTGGTGTTTGCCCTGAGACCACACTCACAATCATCCACCCAGCCGCAGCCAAACTACGCGCTTAAATCGACCCCAAAAGCCTCGCCAGTAAACGCAACACATGTGAAAAAGCCCGTATCGCCAACCCCCACAGGTGATGCGGGCTCTTTTTTCGACCCAATGACCCAATACACCAGACACGCGCCTCAATTTTCTTGCGGCCGTAGCTAAAATGCTATCTTTCCCATAAGCGCCTGGAGGCGCCCACGACCCGGCAAAGGAAAAAAGAAAAGGACATTTTTGCCATGACCAACACCCATGGTGTGCCTTACAGCACGACCGCACATATTGACCCTGAAACCAACGATATTGTTGTCTTTGACTCTGTGCATCAGCGTAAAGCCACATTCATACTCAACAAACACGGCCAACCTGCGCTCTACAATGAAGCCACTGGTGCCACCCTCACACTCAGCCACCCTTCCTGCCACGAAGCGCGCGCAGCCGTGTTGCGCGCCATAACCACATCGTAACTCCCCACTATGAACCTCATCGTTTTAACCATCATTGCCGCTTGCGGTGCCTTGAGCATCTACGCTGTCTACAACATCATCAACACTGTACGCATTGCTTTTCACACCGCGCGCTCAGCAACACTGCTCTATGACACAACAGACCACACTGTCATCAGCCGAACCCCAACAACAGCAACACAGCTTCTTGCTGAAAACAATGATACTGTTGAACGTTTTGTACCCGCTGACGACAATGAATCCTCCCATATCCATGACTACCGCCGCCGGACACATCAATACGCAATAATCTCAACTGCCGTATGGGTCGCCATTATGGTTGCATCCGGCACCACATGTATCATTCTCGCCTTAAACTAATACACACACCGAAAGGCTCCCACCATGTCACAGTCCTTGTTGTTCCATGCGTCCACCACCGCACCACTGTTCACCCCGTACAACATACCCCGCACCGACACTCTATCCTCTGATGCCGCATGTGCCAGGCTCATCACCCTACACAACCGGCTCACTGATCGGGAGGAACGGCGCCAAAACCACGCTCTGCTGCAGCGTATCGAATCCCTCTCCGACCTCGAGCCTAACCTGTATGCTCGCATGAGCCTCAACCCCGACTCCATGGCGTACTGGCTACCCGAGCTCCGCACGGCTGTGTCACACACCACACAAACCAACTTTGAGATTCCCTCAACCCAGATTCACCGGCTTCCCCCGGAAATCGCCCAATACATACGTGTGGAATACCGCGACACTGATGAAACTTCGCGTGCTGCATTCAACACCTACCTGCACCATGTTTTCGACATCGAGGATGCTCATCCAATGTTCATCAAAACTGGTGCGTTTAGCGACAAGTTTTGTGGTCACAATGTCATCTGCCGCGAGCCTGAACAGATAGGTGACTATTTTCACGCTATCAACAATAAAGCAATGATACTCGGTGCAGGCCGCAGCATCGATCTTGTTGTGCGTGAATACATCGATCCTGTTCCCAACACGCCCACCATCTACACAGGTTTACCGCTACGCTGCGAGTTCCGTAGTTTCATCGATTTTTCACAGGAAAACCCACGCATACTGGGTCTAGTGCCCTACTGGCACCCTGATGTACTCAAAAAGCACTTCAGGGCTGCTGCCGAACTGGGTATTGCCCAAGCCTGCGATGATGAACGTACATTCCGTGCCACTGAGCCTGAGCTTAACGCTCGCACCCGTGAACTCACGCCGGTGATTCTCAGCGAGCTTGAACGCCTACTACCAGCTCTTGCCAACACTCGGCTCCCCATGCTTGAACAGCAATGGTCGCTAGACATTATGACCACTGGTGATCGACTACACCTTATCGACATGGCCCCCATGGCCGACTCAGCGTTGGTGGACATGCTCTACAACGTTCACGACTACGCCACGGTTGACCCTGCAGAAATCCGTCGTCTTAAAGGCGAACCCAACATCGACTTCAACCACGGACAAGACTGTGTCATCAAGCCTGGTCAAACATGGCTGGATGGACACGTCCGCAGCAACGCCATCGCGGCAAACTTTATGCTCACCCAGTGGTAAACGCCTACACACCGCAAACATAAGAAAACACCCGTGGTGCATAATGCACTACGGGTGTTGCTTGTCGTAATTATTTTGCGTTTACTCCTTGAGTTCAGCTAAAGCCTCATCAATGCCTTCATCACGACCTTCTGCTGCCTCATATGTAGCAACAACATCCTGACGTAGTGGACCAGACGAATTGTATTCTACGTCATTATCATCAGCCCAATCCTTAATCTTGCGGTGGTACTCGGTGATCTTCTTCGACGCGCGCGTCGGCTTGCGTCGGCGCCCATGCGAGCTCGCTACACCTGCAATCGACTCACCTTTAGCCAGGGCTGCCGGGATACGAGCAACCTTTGTCGCCGACTTAGCCAGCTCAGCAAGCTGATTGTTGATCGACTCGGCATTATCCGCCGACACATCGAGACGGTAATAGTTGCGCGCAAACGCAAACTCAATACTTACCACCTCGTCTTCAGACAGCTCTCGACCGTCCAGGTCATCGGTAATCGTCGTCGTCGTTACTGTTTCAGTCTTTCGTGCCATGCCACGAGCTCCTTACATCATTAAAAAAGTGACACTGATTTGTCGATGCCACCGTCATGCACCTTCCCAAAAGCCACACTTGAATGATGTCCTACAACACCCAAGTAATGGTTTGTTACACCACTATAACACCAATGACACGCAATGTAATGATATACCGGCTACATACGCCGTATTGTTTAAACCACATCATCACAACAGCGCAGTCACCAAAACACCCACCTGATCTGTAGCTCAGGTGGGTGTTTATCATCCGCTGCTGTTAGTCAGCGTAGTCTGGGTCTAACGGATCGGCAACTGGTTCCGGTGGATCACCGGCATCAACAACATCAGCGACATAAGCATCATCATCGTCAATGCCGTCGTTGACGTCACTATCACCGTCACCGTTAGCGTCATCATCAATGATGCCATCATCGGACAGATAAAGCCCGCGCTCGACAAGAACACGGCAAACAATATCGAGAACCCAGCTCCATCCTCGAGTCTCATGCCGCGATACCAACACCCGAACTGCAGTAAGCAGGTTGTACACCCCCAGCACACCATCGCGGTCAGTGATTTCATCGACGAGCTCACGAGTCGCCTGCAAGGCAGCCTCATGTAAGCCGACATAAAATGCCGTCGTGTAGGTGTCACACAGGCCGTTCCACGACTTCGCGGATTCTTTAATATTGTCGAGAGCCACAAACGCCAACACACTCAGCGTACGCAGTGCCTCAGTATCATTACGATCAGTGGCCGATGAAAACAGACCAGTGTTTTCAGTGTGACGCTTACTCATGACATACTCAGCAGCCACATCAGCGACCGCGTCAATAAAAATGTTAACCTCGCCCTTGACCACACTGCCAAGCAACATACGGAAACCATCAGTAATGTACGTGGTAGCAGTACGACGTAGAGACAACACAATAGCCTCGCCTGTACCGCTACCCTGATCCTTGTCGAGCTTTTCGATCACTTCACGCTGCAGCTGTCGTATCACTGAGATGACATTATCATCATTCGACGTCGAATCAAGCTCAAATCGTGTTATAGACATTGTATCGCATTCCTCCTGTACTGCTTATGATGATGGAATAAACCCATCAAACGTGCAATGTAAGTATAACACACAGCCTGTTGCGACTATGATGAAACACTAATAGAGTCATTGCACTCAAAAATCACAAAACACCCTCATTACCAAGGAGACTATTCACCATGCTCGCCATGATCTGCGCCTACACTATTCAATTTTTCGCTTTCGGCACGCTCATCATCACACTATTCATCAACAATGCACTTGTAACCTCCCCTGACCACCCACAACACAAGCTCATCACCCAAGTCAACTGGTTCTGTATTGGTGCTGCCCTCGTTGCTGCAATGATCAACATCAATGCAATCTACAATGACATCACCTCAATTCTTGTCATCGGATTTGTCATCACGCTGGTCACCCTCATCTGCTCGAGTGCATGTCTTATTACTATTACCGGGCGCGCACCCAAATCAATGACCAAAAAGAAATAACAAACAACCCGACATATAACTATGTTGCTATAAGGAGGTCACTGTTTCATCATGACCGTCTCACCGTTAGCCGACAGGCTTCGCCCCACATCACTTGACGAGCTCGTCGGCCAAGACCACCTGCTGTACCCCGGCTCACCACTAACCCGAATGCTTGACAATAACTTTTCGGCCCCATCAATCATGCTGCTGGGTCCGCCCGCTGTAGGAAAAACCTCTCTAGCACACATCATTGCTGCAACCACCAACCGTCGTTTCGCAGAGCTTTCAGCCACCTCGGCTGGGGTAAAAGACGTTCGCGCCACCATCGAGGCAGCCCGTCGTGCGTTAAAACCAGCAGATGGCGCTACACCCACAGCCACCATCGTCTTCATTGACGAAATCCACAGATTCTCCAAATCCCAACAAGACATTCTGCTCCCAGCTGTCGAAGACGGCACTATTTGTCTTATTGGAGCCACCACCGAAAACCCAAGTTTCTCCATCAATCCAGCACTGCGCAGTCGTACAATTTTGCTTACACTGCATCCACTTGATGCCACTGCACTGTCCACACTCATTGACCGTGCGTTAAGCCACCCCGATGGACTCACCGACATCACTACGGTTGATTCTGCTGCCAGAAAAACTCTAATTCGACTTGCCTCCGGTGACAGTAGACATATGCTTACCGTGCTGGAACTCGCCGCCGGTGTCGCCACCGCCGATAATCGAACCACTGTGACAGATAATGATGTCACCACAGTCATGCCGTCAGCTTTACTACGCTATGATGCAGGCGGTGATATGCACTACGACGTCACCAGCGCATTCATCAAATCCATGCGGGGCTCTGACCCTGATGCAGCGCTGTACTGGCTTGCACGCATGATTGCCTCCGGTGAAGACCCACGGTTTATCGCCCGCAGGCTTATCATTCACGCCGCCGAGGATGTCGGCTTGGCTGACCCGAGTGTGCTGACCACATGTGTCTCCGCCGCCGAAGCGGTTGCTCTCATTGGAATGCCTGAGGCTCGCATCCCACTAGCTGAAGCCACACTTGCTATAGCCACAGCGCCAAAATCAAATGCAGCGAAAGCCGGAATCGACACGGCACTTGCTGCAGTACGCGACGGTCTTACCGGAGCTGTACCCGATTATTTGCGTGACACACATTACCCTGGGGCCACAGCCTCCGGCGCCGGTGTTGGATACGTATTCCCCCATGCCCATCCCGGCGCTCTTGTGAAACAAAACTATGGCCCGGTCGGCTCTGATCCGGCCACGCTGCGCTTCTACCAACCCACCGCCTACGGCTTTGAGGCAGAAGTCAGCCGCAGGCTTGCCGTGATTGATCAGATTCTGGGCAAGCCCAGCAGGTAAATGATCTGCCATTTTCTTGTGCAAGCAGGAGACACCCGCCGCAGGGGCGGCGGGCGAAAAGAAAGTCACGAGTTGCGTATTCGCACTTGTGATTTTTTTGTTTACGCTCACACAAAAACAAAGGAAAACTATCATGACTCCCCACCCACCAGATGATGTAGACCTCGAGCGCGAGCTCGAATACACACGCCTCAACGACGAACTTGAGACGCTCAAAAAAGAAAACGAAAAATTACGCCAACGTCTTAACTCCATGCCCATCTTTGATTTCGACGATGTTGAAAGCACCATCAGTCACGGTATGGATGTGGGTAATGGTTCCATTGAGATCACCAAGCAGCTCGCAGATAAAGGCTTGAACATCGCACGTTGACTTCCAACAACACCCTCATCCAAAGGAGCACTTGTATCCCATGACCAACTACACCCCCGACAACACACAACAACTTACCCGCGACATTTGCCACTGCGCTGGAATAAACATTGATCCGACCGCACTCATTGTATTCACCGACACTGACAACACTGGTGAAACAATCTCTGAGCAAGGCCGTATCGTGTACCTGCTCAACTACTCACAAATCATCTACGCGGTCCAACAGTTTTACAACATTACCGGATACGACATCAACGTTAAAGCATTAGCCGATACGCTGCCAACCAACTTCTAACCAAAGGATAACCACCATGACTGACAAAAAGACCACCCCAGCTCTCAGCGCTGCTAATAAGGTAACACTGCCAGCAACCAATGATCTGAAAGTATCCGACCGCGTCATCAGCTACTCCCGCGTACTGTTCACTTTCGATGATGGTCGTGAGCTACATCTCAAGCTAAAAGTAAGCCACAACCCTCAACGCAAAGAATACAACATCCACGTATGCCGACCCATCGTTGATACACACAGTCATGCAACATTCAAATCCTTGTCGTTCCGTGTTTTTGAAGACATTAAACTCATCACCCGTTGGCCTGCAGGTCGATACTCGGAAAAGAAGCTGCGTGAACTATTCACCACATACGCCCACCTGCTCAACGACCCAGCCATGTTGATGTGGGCTGCCGGACGCAGTGACATCACCACGCCACTAACTGAAGTTTTCGGTCAATCATAATCAAAGGAGCTCCCGTTAGCCGTGAACTTTTTCCACCGTTCAGCCACACCTGCTCGAAAACTCACAACCAGCGAAAAAGTCATCATTCTGTTGAGCATCCTGGTGGTCATCATTTCAACAGTGTTCCCCATATTCCTGTGGACTACAGTCATCAGCCCCAAATACGCACACATAACATCGGAACAATCTGCTGAAATACCAGTACCACTTGTTGACCCCGCCAGCGACAAGGTTCGTGACATCATTGATGGTCACAACGCCCTTGCCGATATGGACGTTATAGTCCCCACCGAGCCCCCAGCCACACACATTTCCGGCGGGATGCCCATCAAAATAAAAAGCATGGTCGATGGTGGGCACATCTACACAAACTGTAGTCTTGGCCCAGTCATCGACGCCCACCGCGCGCTTACTGCCGCACATTGTCCCAAAAACACACCAGCACTCGTCTTCGACAATGAAAACAAGTTCATCGGGGTTATCCATTACGCCGACGCCAGTGTCATTGACGCTACCGTGATTCATTTTGCTCGCAACATTCCCCGCAGCGCAATCTCTGTCAACCGCATTCGCACAACAAAATTGAATCCCGGTGAGACACTCATCAAATCCGGGCGTACCACAGGCACTATCGCCGGAACACTAAAATCCACCGAAGGACACACTGCACGTTTCGGCAACATATCCACCATTTCACTTACCTCCGGTGGCTGTATCCGCTCCGGTGACTCTGGTGGACTGGTTACCGACGCACAGGGACAAGCTGTGGGTATAGCCTCATACACCCCCAATGTCGCCAACGACGATAAAGCACCACCCGGTACATGCACATCACCACATCCATCCTATGGTTTCGTCCCCATTGCTGATGCTCTTGTGACCACTGGTGGCATGTGACCCCCCCCCGTTATCTTCCCTCCTCTACATCAAGCAAAGGCATCCACGTTTATCATGGACTACTTCACTTCTGGACTCGACCTCAGCGACCCTGACGCCGCATTTCGACGAGGTTTCACCTCCATCGACAAACACGATCATCACCTCATCACCCGCATCGAAAACACCCTCAACAACGGTGACCGGCTTTTCATCATCGACGGACCCACTCGATTTTCCTGGGATCAGGGAACAACCGAAGCCGACGCTTTCGACATGCTCGCCCGCACCCTAACCAAGGTGGGAGCTACCGCTCGGTTCATTGTTGGACCACGCACCCTAGCGCACCCATGCCATGGACGACATGGTCGTCGCTGGGCTCAAAACCCTTACCGTCTCACACCCCATGTCTCCACCACCGACATGATGGTTGCCGCAGGCGAAGACACGCTCATCGCGGCATTACCCTACACCAGTCACATCCCCGCTCCTGCCGCACTTGAACAATGGCGCCTGCGCGACATGGGCGCCCCGCTCATTCACGGCACCCCAGCCAACACTGACTGTGTACTCACCCATTCAGACAACGGCAGTATCCAATACTGCGTCGACTTCGATCTGCATAATGGTCTCGTCAGCAAAAAGACTCTATTCGACCATCTTGACACAGCTCTTGTCGGCACCCACATCTAACACTGTTTTCAGAAAGGCATTTTTTACCACCATGACTCGTAGGCCCAACATGAACCCCGCTGTCATCACCACTCGCGTCGACGACATCATCGACTCTGCTGACCTGCTCGCTGAGCTCAAGCTGTTGCACGACATCGCTGAATACTTCGCTCCCGCCAAAATCAGCAAGCAACTTGATCGACTACGCGACAACGCTAACCGACGCATCGATGCAGAGCGCATCACCATGATCTATGACTGCCCTGCGGGATACACCCAACCGCTCAAAGACATCCCTGAATGCGGCACCCTCACCGACGACAACGATGACACTGACTTGTACTTCGACTACGCACAGGTCACCGTCCCCTTCACCCCATAAAATCTGTACACCCCGCATCGATTTTTACGGCAAAATCAAAGAAAAGAACACTCACCATGTCACATAAAGTAAAACCTAAGCGCGATTGGACAGAAAGTTATTTCAAGACATCTCTAGGACACGGCATTTTACTATTGCTTGCACTGCCTTTAATCCCTGTCATGTTGTCTTTTGGTAACGATGCACCTGGCTTTCTCACAATCCTTACTCTTAGTGTTTTTGGCCCATGGGCAATGACTATGCTGGGTGTTAGATCACACCGTAAACATATGGATCACCACCGTGAATATATGAACACCCACCACCTTTGAACACATGGGCAACTACTAAAAAAAAGCCCGTCAACTTCCTGACCAACCAGCTCAACGACAAGGATTAACTCACACCATGGCTATTCTCGAACAACCTTCGCGTGACCTCACATATGCCGGACAAGCACTCATCGCCGCTCGACGCATCAACGCCGATGCCGACACTGTTCTATCACTTGTCGCACGTATTAGTGACAAGCAACTGATCACCCAAACTGTTGGGTTGCTCGGCACTATTGCCAGCACCACACCGCATTTCCTCACCAGCCTTCGTGCCTTCATCCGCACCCATGATGGCCACGCGCATCCACTCCAGCACTACGCTGTGGCTATCAACACTCTTGCCTCAAACCCGAACAATCTGCCTAACGCGGTCTAACCCCCCCTCCTAGCAAAAGGACTTTTCACCCCATGTTTAACGAATACGCCAAGCCTGCTATGGGCAAGCCTGTATCCATGACCAAGGTTAAAAATCGACTCAAGGTTATCGCCCCTGATGTCATTGCCCATCTGCACAACATCCGCATCAATGGCTACTGCCACGGCTGTTCGGGCTTCATCGAAGACCCTGCTACTGGCCGCGTAGTCTACCTCAGCACCGACCTCAACCATGGCACCAACACTCAAGCGCTCTACCGTACGGCACAACACACCAAAGATTTCACCGGCGGTCGCAACCAGTTCTGCGACTTTGACGAAATCACTGACCGAGCAGTCGAACTACTGAAAAAGTAGAACAAGGAGTATCACACACCATGAGCAACAACATTGAATGGGTCAGTGCCGACGCTGAACAACCATACTTATCCAGCGCATGTGACATGCATATCTCCAACCCGGATGACTCACGACTTAATCCTGAATACGACCAGTAGGGGTACGCAATTTTCGCCGGGGATGTCGCCATCTATGCCGCAACGCCCCACAGCCTTCGTGCGTGGCTGAAGTCGGCATTGGACAAAGTCGACATCTATTGCAGCAACTATGACACAGCCACCAGTAGTTACCTTGTTGTTCGCACAGGTGGTGGTGAACCCTACTACCAATCATTCAACGATGCGTCTAAAGCACTATGGTGCTATCGCAACATTGCTGATGATCTACACTCCACTAATCCCCATGATCGTGTCGATCTTCTCTACGTTAAAGGTGACACTGTACGCTCCATTGACAACACCACCGCCCAAAACAACAACGATTAATCGTATTCTATAAAAGAAAGCATCTGTCATCATGACCGAATACTCGTCGCTCACATCCTCCACATTCACTTTCCCTTTGACTGAAGCTGTCAGGCTACTCACCGACGACGACAACGCCATCGGTGATATGGACACGCTCAATGACATTTTCGCCAAATACTCCATCACCGGGCTCACCTATGATGAAGAATCCTCCACAGTCTCCCTACACAATGCACGAAGCAGAGACGAGTGCAGTAGCCTACGCATCGATGACCTCATCGCCACTCTCGCACCAATATGCCCAGATGGAGCCTACTGTGAATTTAACAAAACAACCATTGACAGCTCCATGTGCTACGGATATGAGCACACCTACAGTGATGAAACCCCATATCGTCTCATTGTTTCCAGTGGCACTGTGATCATTGATCACCCACGTACATTCTGGAATGACCCCCATCATGTCAGCCAGAAAAACAACCCTCAACATGGTCTCCGTGACATCCACCACACCATGTCGACTCGCGTCGTTATCAATGACACCCCACACGAGCTCATTGCCACCTATGGAACCAACACTATTGGCGAGCAAGACCCTTATGTGTCCGTAACCGCTGAACTCTACGAACTCACAGAGGAAGGATACCGACGAAGTGCAGAACCAGTAATGTGTGGACAACTACACGATCTCATCAACACACACCTACCTATTCTTGCGCCACTGACCAGCGTGCATCTTAACAACGCCATCACTGGTGAACCGATGTATGCTGAAGCCAACGGATGGTATTGGTATAAATCCACAAAAGACGCATCATTTGTGCCACCGGAATATGCACAGCTTAATGGCCCTGAACGTGCAGCATCCTATCTTGGCTGCAGTCCTGAGGTCTTCGCATACGTCGACGGTGACCGTGACGCATTCGTCGCCGCCGTAGACAGCCTTCGGCCACTATGGAAGCAGAATATGGACGCACTTGTTGAGCTCTACCGACTACGGTGACGTCACATACACCTCACACACTCCTCCCTCACACACACTAAAGAAAGGTACATCCCATGAAAATTTCCGCCAACAACATCACCATCGCAATCGACGACACAGACGCTTGCGACGGGGAAGTTGACATCACCATTGCCAATGCCACCACCGACGCCATCACGACACATCTCACCGTGTACCCCGATGGCAGTGTCACGGTGCAGCCTCACAACACTGACGAGCAAGATTCCACTTGCAACGACGATGAAGACAACCGCTCCGAAGAAACCGAATACATCATCTCTGAGCTCACTGACGAGGAAAACGAAGCTCTCGTCGAGACACTCACCCAGCTTGCCGACAACAATGAACCTGCATCTGTTGTTGTCACCGAAGCTATTGCTCGACGCATGGGTCGGTATGACTGTTCTTTCACCGGCACAGTCATGAACATGCCCAACGTAGAAGACGTCATGTTCTGCGTAGACGAACTCGGCTTAGTGTTCAGCCTCACTGACGATGATGGTGCTTGTGTCAACCCCACCTACATCCACTCTTTGACTTTCCCCCGCCCTTAACGGGCGGGGATTCCTGTTTCACTGACGACTGCCCACTTGTAAAGCCATAGGCTTTTTAGCAGGTCTTACACCATCTCCACAGGCTAACACCGCAAGCCCTGCGGCGTGGATATTCTTCGCGGCATTAATATCTCGATCCAGATGTTCCTGGCAGCGTGGACATGTCCATAAACGCTGGTTTAAGGTAAGAGACTTATTGATATAACCGCAGGACGAACATGTCTTAGACGAGGGGAAGAACCTGTCAATAGCGACAACCTCTCCACCGCAATCACGAGACTTATATTCCAAACAGCGGCGTATTTCTGCAAAAGACTGCTCTAGAACTCTACGATTTAGACCAGCTTTAGCTTTCCGTCCTTTACCTCGTGCAGATCGTGTCATGCCGCGAGCATTAAGATCCTCAATGCACACAACATCAAACTCTTTTACGAGCTGGGTGGTGGTTTTGTGAATCCAATCTTTACGCGCATCTACTACCTGAACATGAGCTTTGCTTAACTTGGTTTTCGCTTTAGCAAAGTTGTTGGAACCAATCTTTTTCTTCGACAAGCGGCGCTGGTACTTATCCACTTTGGCCAGTTTCTTCTTCATATCCCGATCATCTCGGGGAGAAAGTTTCTGTCCAGTAGAAAGCACAAGTGTGTCCTTGACTCCCATATCGAGACCTACAGTGTTACCTGTAATACATCGTTTCTCTACTGAAACCTCGCCAAGACAAGAAACGAACCAACGCTCTGCTTTGTCTTTAGTAATTGTCACAGTAGAAACACTGTCTCGATCAAAATCTCGTGACCAGACGACATTCAGAGGTTCTTTGAGACGAGCAATGTATAGCCCATCTCCCTTGAACCTAAATCCAACAGAGGAATACGTAAGTCCTAGCCTTGACTTTTTACGTGACTTGAACTTCGGGTATCGCGCCCTTTTCTCAAAGAAATTGGTAAAAGCAGACTGTAGATGTCGTAGACACTGTTGCAGTGGAACAGAGGATACTTCTTTAAGGAAAGATAGTTCATCCTGCTTTTTCCACTGGGTTAGCGCTGCGCTAGTGTGCGAGTAGTTAACTCGCTCATGGCTCTTAAACCAGGCAGTATGACGCATATCTAATGCCTTGTTATAGACAAGCCGAACACAACCCCAGGTACGCAGTAGTTCTTCCTCCTGCATTGGGGTGGGGTAGAAGCGGAACTTAAATGCCCGCTTTACTTTCTTGTTCGGCATGTTTTACATTATACCAAGATAGTGTGTAAGACACAAGAGATACAGTTATCTCAATTCCTCCCCGCCCTCACGGACGGGGATTTCTTGAGATATTTCGATAAAATCCACTGAACGTGCCAAAAACACCTCTGCTATAAGACATGGGGATGACTTCAACTCCCCCACCACCCCGTTACGCCGTAAAGTCGTAGCGGGGTTTTTCTTAAAAACACACACCCATCAACAGAAAGTCATATATCCCCACTATGTTCTCCCCCACCCCCACATCACTGACCGGCACACACACCAACCCTTATGCTCGCCTTGATACAGCCGCGTTGCGTCATATTCACTCACACCTTAATGCACCAACACATCCTGATACCACCACAACTGTATGGGACGCCATCACCAATGACACCATGCACCTCACATGTGGGTGTCCGCAAAAAATAGCCATCATGACACACCCCATCGGCTACCGCACTATTGCTATCAACTCTTCCACCGCACAACCAGACACTGGCACCATCACACACATCCACCGACTTACCCGCCACAACATCCTTGATGCTCTCAGCTGGGATATGTCGACTTTCACCATTACCCACCGGCCACAAGTGCGCAGCCATCACGACACCATCTATGTTCTCAACATCCCAGAACTGGGACCGAGAAAACTATACTGGCGCGATCAGGGTACATACACAGGTAGCGATGACCACGATGACGACTATGATCATAGTCATAGCGCATTGCGTCTGGGTTTCTGGGATAGTGCTGCTACACGCGCCGACAACGACGCTGTAGTACTCGACACTGAGAAACTGTTAGCTTCCCAAGACCCCGCGTTGCTTGCTACGCCGTCACTAACAGACGACGATAAAGACAATCTTATCGTCAACCATCCGGTGATTAGTCACTATCTCAACTCGACAACCACCACATCTGCCCAAGCATTGTTCGCACACCCAGCACTCGTAGCGTTTCTTGCTTCACGTTCAGCCCGTGAACTTACAGCAGCACTTTTTGGTGTCCACCATGTACGCAAAGATACTGTTCGCCTCGTCGGACAGTCATCTGTTGATATTCTTCTTCACCTGTGGGATTTGTATGGTCACCATGACATCATGGCCGCGCCATACACGATCCCCACTGACTACATTGCCAGCCGAGCACGCATCCTCAATCGGATACACCATGAGGAATCCGACAACGCCGGTCTGCACTATTCGACGATTGCAACCTCAGTCAATAGCGCCATCATGGATATGCTGCACCACCATCGTCACAATGTATGGCGCAAAATCATCCACACTCCCACTGATAGCGCACTGGTGGTGAAAGACTTCTCCTCCGCTCAGCACCTAGCGAGACTCAACCGCACACCAGACGGAGACATCCAATCGGCAATAACGAAACTGTGTACCACCACGGCTCGTGATTTGAGCAAAACCAAAACATTCGCTGCCTTCGTCAAGGAAGCACACTATGTCAGCATCGACAATCCTGAGCCTGACAATCAGGATTGTGAAGACATGATGTCCAACACCGACACTCTCGAATGGATCACACAAGATGGTGGACCCGGTCAACAGTGGTACAACCACGATTGTCCCCACAGCACACCAGAGCAACGGAAACGCATCACAGCACAATTAACCTCTGATGCTGACCGACAACGCAACACATCTGCCATGATCTCGCAGCTATGGACCATCTCTGATACGTGGGGCGATGCATATTTCACCCCAGCAGACAGTACAAATGCATCCGCACAAGGTGCTGAACTTGTTACTTTCATCCAAGCTACCGAACAAAGTGAGCTTCGCACATGGGGTCACGATTCCATGATGCGCCACTGTATCGGTGGATACCCCATCACCGATGGTATCTACCTCGCACATTTGACCATCGACCGCGCCGAATGCGACGAACTTCTTGCTTACGGCGACCTTTCCGGCTGGTCACCCACCGGATACACTGCTCACACCGAGCAAGGCAACCGTGGTGCCTGCACTGTCAACCTGGTACACACCAGTTCAGCTACAGCTACTGTTCATGCAACAATGAACTACACCACACATATACCCGGTAACGATAGTCAATACTCCTACACCAGCTACGGTTACCGCAACAACCCTGATACCTACCATGACGCAAGGATGGCACTCATCGACGACTACATCCTCACCACGACCCCAAGGAGGTAATACATCATGGCCACCTGCCGCATACAGCGCACCGCACTCAACACGATTGCTTCTGCTATCATCGTCACCTCCGACGGGCAGATGATTTCTGTGAAACCCAACTCCCGTGAGGCTTTACTACTCAACCACTATTGCCCTCACGGCACAAATACCGTAACCATCGACGACGACATCGTCGCCGGTATTATCGCCAGCGACGACACCGACATCGGACACATGCTTGCTATACAACTAGGACTTGGGCATATCACCCAACGCCCCTACGATCGCCTTCTTGTCACCTGGAATAAAAACTATCCAACATTTATTCCACAGCTGGAGCGCATTTCACAACGAGGTAACATCACCATCTACAACACCGAGCGACACACCACTGAATCCATCTCTGGTGTCACAGCGCTCGATATGGCTCTGCGAACAATTTCAATCTATTCACGCACACGGTCAGAAAAAGACATCGACAATGTTGTACAGCGCACCATTGCTCTACTCGCCAAAGACACATCAAAGAACGTCATACTGAAAACACCTGACGACACAATGGCTCACATATCCAACCCAGTATGCAGGATTACCAGGACCATCGACCAACAGCTCAGGCAATTAGATCATATTCACTACACACAAGGCGCTCTTGCAATCCCCATCCCTTGTGACCTCGCGGGACAAGCAGTCCCCAGCACCACTGTGGTGCTGTAGAAAAACACCAAGGCATATCCCCGTCAGAAAAGGAAACCACACCTCATGACTACTCACAACCCATCACCTTTCGCCCCCGCTCAGCTTCACGTCGACCCAGCATCTGCTCAGCACCAGATCATTGCTTTGTCAAAGATGTACACCGACCCTATCACCGCATGTGTACGCGAATATGTCGCCAACGCTCGTGACACCCATGTTGATGCCGGAACCCCCAACGCCACAATCGACATTCACTGCCCCACCCAAGCTGAACCATGGTTCTCCATCACCGATTCCGGCATGGGAATGTCAGAGGAACATGCTCGCCGCTACGCCGTCGGTTATGGCGACTCCCCTAAACGCAAAAAAGCCAACAGCCTTGATCCTGCACCTGGTCAGGCCGGATCATTCGGCTATGGTTTCAAAGTCGGCCTCGCCGTCGGCAACCAGATCGATTTCACCACAGTTCACAACGGCAAACTCACCACCGGCGCGCTGTTCTACAATGACAACCGCACCGGCGTAGATACATTTGTCAGCACAGCCGTCGACACCGACCAACCTAATGGCACCACCGTCACTGTAACCATCGACAGCTATCTCAAAAAAGCAACCAATCCAGCCTACAATTATGCACGAGATTACAGAATTCAGCACGATTGGCTGACAAAAATCATTCGCGCCACAGACCATCTACCCACTCACACTATCCGCATCTCCAACATTGGTGACCTGGAACCCGACGACGTCTTTTACGCATCTCATAGATTCGACAACCTCACCGCAGAAGGATATGTCATCCCCCTCGTCGACAGAAACCCTAAATCTGTGTTTACTGCCACTGATGAGGTCACGTTCATCAGCATTCACAACATACCCATCCCATCAAGCGTGATTCTCGATGGTGTTAAATACCCATTCGACCCTCGAACAGTCATCGACAACATCCCTCCCTCAGTAGCTGTAGTCATCACCACAACCACCGAGCATGTATCTATCCCCAACAACCGGGATAATCTTGTCTTCGACGACGCCACTAAAGAACATCTCACCTCGCTCATCATGAAAGGGATTGCAGCTGTCAAACAACCCACCCTCGACTACGTTCGATCGAAAACCCCGCTGCAGCACGCTATAGATTACCAAGTCGAAGATCAAACGCATCTTCTCTATGCGTCCCTCGCCGAGTTGGTTAAACGTAAAGAAACACAGCACAGTGACGCTATCAACGAGGAACTAGATGGAATCAATTGGTACGACTGGACTTATCGTACCAACACAATCACCGATACTTTCACTGTGTTTCACACTCAACGATCACGACACTCCGACAACTACACCAACAAGTGTGAATCATTCACCCTCCACAATGGTCACACACAAGGACAAGGGCAACTGGTGGGTATTATCCATGAAAATGTCATCTCGGCCTATGACTCAAAGAAAGAGCCAACAAACGCCCCAGCTATCATTCATGTTGCCACACCATCCGATGACATGACAATCACCCCACACATGAAAGGAAAAATCAACAAATGGCGTAAAAATGAAAACAACCCTGTTGTCATTATTTCGTCTGTCGTGGAAAACGCTATTCTTACCACTGACGACTATGACATGATCTACGAAACCTTTGATGACTTCTACAATGAGGTTAAAGAAGCAACGAAGGTCACCGCGCCGAAAACCAACCCCAACACCCACAGGAAGAAAATCACCTACACCGACAAGCGCGGCCAAAAAGTAACCAAAAAAGTAACCATCGACACCTCCACTGCTGCATACACTGAGTCCTACAGGGTGAAGTTTGATTACCGAAAAGGTTACCTAGACCAATCACTCATTGACACTGTACAAAAGCACATTGATGGAGACGGTTTCACAACTGTACTCGCCGCTGACGTCGTGGCTAACCTCATCACCACACTTCGTGACGATGCCGCTGACGAAGGCACACCGCCACAATATGCCCCCGCTGGATGGGCAGAAGACAATAATACTGCCAACAAGCCCATCCACAACAGTGTTGCTGTCATAAGACTGCCCAACAATAATGTTTTCATGTCTGACATTATGGCTGCAGCACCCACCGCAGCACTAGTCATCGCCGTGATTGACAATAAGGCTAAAACCAATGCTCTTTCACGTCGTGTGGGCATCAACATCATCGAACACGACGACCTTGCGGAAGCCCAATCCACCAAGGATTACTACCGCAACAATGGTAACTATCTGGTCATCAAAGGCATTCGACAGAAAAGAATCGCCTATATTGATCAACTCATCAGACCAGTACTCACCGAAGAAGCCATCGCCACCGCCAAAAACCCCGAACCCGCCCGTCACATCATGAAAGTTCTTGACGACGCTATGACTGCCATACGTGAAGGCCACACACAGAGAAGGTTTATCAGCCTGGGGCGTAGTGAACTCACAGTTCCGATACGCATCGACTACCCCGAAGAAGATGACCAAGCTCTACGTGCATTAGAGATGGTCTGCACCAACATGAGTCACGAACCCTTCAACATTCGCAGCGTAGCCAACAATCTTGCGGTGATTCTTGGCATCGACATCTCCCACGTCGACGACCTCACATGGTGAACAACGCACACGGTGCAACCATGTAACCCCTCCCTCCCACACCGGCTATTGGTGCATAAACACACACACACACCAATAGTCGGTATTGCTAAAAGAAAGCATCACATCCCCTATGTCTCAAACACACCATCTTGAACCCACCCCGAATGACCTCAGCTCTGAATACAACATCGACTGGGCCATTCAACTCAATGCCGCCTCGCCCATCGACGCTGCACATGAAGCATTGCGCCTACTCCACGACACTCACCCCGGTGACCCCGGCGGCGCCAATGTTTTCACCGTCACTGACGCTACAGGTCGCATTCACTCTGTTGATTTAGGTAACCCCGACAACACGGCTACCAACACCATCATCACCCCTGTAGGCCGTCACGGTGCTGTACCAGCACTAACCCGTGAAGATGCCTACCTACGCCTTGCTGATAAGCAAGCTCGTCAGCAAACCTCTACATTGCCGACCGCACTGACCGTGCGTCTTTTCGTCGATGCCGACACGTATGTCTTTACTGCCGGTGATCATGAACTGCTTCACGCTATCGCCTTCGATTTCGGTCTCCCCTGCGACTCATCAGCTGAGATTGTCAGCGTGCATGACTCGCTTCTTGGTATCGACTACACCACTGATCTTGCTGACTTCCTCTACGAATAACACCTGTACCCACCAACACAGAAAGCAGGACATGAACCCATGGCACACAAACCACGTCTTGTTGCCACCCCCGAACTAGACAGCCCAGCGACCTTCGACAATCTCATGGCCGACAGGGCGCAACACACCCTGCCGTCAAACATCTCGCTCTATGAGCTCACCGCCCAACACAGTAGACAAAACTGGATGCGGTCAGTCTCCATCGACCCATCGTTTCGCACCAACGTGGAGGAATATGACGGCAGCCTTGGTGATGCTTACGCCCGTTATGGAGCACAAGCTGTATACAACGCAGTCTGCGCCCATCTCGCTGCTGTGATACCCGAATTGGTCAGCAGAGGATACTTCAATCCAGATGCCGATCTGAGCTACCACGAGGTCTGCTTCTACACCCACAACAGCGACTACATGCCGGTAAGAGTACTCACCTTCACCAATGATGGGAGCGCACACTGTGAAATTCTTTAAAGAACACCCTGATGACATGCAGCTTAACGTCAACGCTCTCATGACCAAGGTCGGACCCGGCTACATCTCGCTATCCCAACTAGACACCAACGCATCCGACCCTGAAAAAACAGCAGAGCTCATCGTCAACACTCTCGCCACCGTCGGTATCAACGTCACCGTGTCGTACTGGCCTGACGACGGCATCGAAAACTAAAACTACCCACGTTACGTTTTAGTCCGCACATATCACAACCCCCGGAGCATAATGCTCCGGGGGCTCATACTCAAAAAGAAATCTTGTATGCTACCAATTTTACCAGTACTGCATCACCCAACGGTAAAGGTCACCAGCAAACGGGACGCCATTGTGGGCTAGTTCAGCAAGAAAACTGGATAGCTCTCCAAAATTCATATGTGTCACCTACCTTCCATGCGGGGTATTCATTATTGAACCACCACCCAATATACCTCATGTGGAATAATGATGCATACCGCATACGATAAGGATTCCACCATGACATTATGCACCGCCACGACCGAGCAGGTCGACCGCATCAAACATCTGTGCGCCAATGAAACACTCTGGCTCGACAACATCAACACAGTCTGGGTCAGCGACAACTACGACCTCATCATGGCACTTGCCGCCCGACATCGCATTGGTGTGTGCTTCGCAGACATCTACAGCTGGATGGAAAACCTTGCTGCCGCGCACGATAATGCACTACGCGGTGCTGTTCACAGCGCTTTGAGCTCCACGGACGCCGACACTATCATCAACACGCTGACACAACGTCGCCCACCAGCACTCGACCCGCGCCTTAAAGAACGCATCAACACTGCTGAAAAGCATATCATCGCTGACCTTACTGCGTGGCTAGACAACCGTGCTACCGCGATGATCAATGCGCAATACAATGAGAATTCAACAATAGCCAACGAAAAACTCATTGCAGACAACCTCAACGCATATGACTTTGTCCCCACACGTAAACATTTACGCGAACACGTCAATGTTGGCGTACGCCGATACAACTATCTGCGCGCATCCAGTATGCTCAGTGCCGCTGAACTATGCGATACACAAAACGAAAAAGAATACATAGTCGGAGACATACGCATATGGGAAAAACAACAACGTGAGGGAGAAAAATACGTAACAACCACCAATGTGGAAATCGCAGTCACAGAAACAATGAAACTGTGCCGCGACATGACCGCAAACGACTGTGTTCGGGAAATGATATACCGGGTGTTAACGTGGCTTGCTGCCGAAGACATTCGTAAAATCCACAAGTATTTTAAAAAGTGACCTACCCCTCGCCTAAAGGCGAGTGGCTTCCTGCTTCTACGTCGAGACGCACCTGCGCGTGAGGAGATACAGAACCAAGTTCTCTACCAACCACATCGCAGGCGGAGGTCATCAACTCCACAGGCGTTAATTCAGTACGGTCCGTACTTAACTCAAGATTGTCTACACCGGAAAGACGAACCATGTTTTTCGCGGCGTGGACGTCTCTATCTTCACTGTATCCACACGAAGCGCAGACGAAGACCCGCTTATCAGGGGTGTGTTTCGTCTTTACTCCACAGATACAGGTTGCTGTTGTTGCGACGTGCTTTCCAAGAACTGTCACTCGTGGACTGGCAGAAAGACAGGTTTTCACCCTGCCAAGCACGCTGCGTTGAATCTTGCGACCACCGCGCACAAAGCCACGCTTCGACTTCCACCCGGTGATGCTTTCGTCTTGCATGAACACTTGCTCATAGCCAAGAATCTCGTGTGACAGTTTGTTAGCAACGTCATCCCTACGGTTCGTGATGTGCCGGTACTCGCGTGAGATTTTGTCCTGGGTTTTCTTGTAGTTGTTTGAGCCTTTTTGCTGGCGGGCAAGTTTTCTTTGCAACCGCTTTAAGCGCTCAGTTTCTCCAACTGCAATATCAAACTTTTCACCCGTGGAAAGGGTGAAGGACGTTTTCACGCCAAAGTCAACACCAACGACGCCCTCGTACTTAATCTGACTCGGAATCTCGTCGGTGAACCTATAGGTGGTGACAAAAAGGTGGAAACCATCGGGACGACGAACAAGTTTCGCGTTCGCCAGTTCTGTCCCCTCAAGTTGGGCCACACCACGCACTCGAACCCAGCCTGGAATGTTTTGAACCCTGGCTTTGGAACCCCTGATTTTGTAGGTCGTTCCTGCCTGTTTCAAGTTGATGGACGTGTACTTTGACTTGAACTTAAGTTTTCCGACCCTCTTGCCCTTTTTCTTCAACGAAGCAAGCGTCTTCACGGAAGAACAAGCGCCAGCGACAATGGACTGCTTCATCTGAGACCCAAGCACCTTGAACTCGCGCTGCTCAACACCTTCTGGCGCGTGAACGGCGACCGTCTTTTTCGGTGCTTGATACTTGAAGACGTCGCCGCTTCCAATTACGTCGTTGTAAACCCACTTCGCCTCAACAAACAGGCGTTCCAACGCTTCGAGCTGGGTTGCAGACAGTTTGTTGGTGACGATTTTTAGGTCAACGACACGTGGTGTTTGTCGCTTTCGTCGTTCCTTCGTCGCTTTGAACGCCGAAGCAATTTTCTCGTTCTTCGCTGTGCGAACATCATCACTTAAAACACGTGGTGAACCAACGAGTTGTACACTCATAGTTAACCTCCATGCTTAAGTCGAGTTGATGTTAACTAAAACTATACACCATTCCAAAGGAGAAAATATGTCGCGGTACAAAAGTCTCAACCACTCGAAGTTCAGAATCAGGTACCACCTGATTTTCTCAACGAAGTACCAACGTAACTGCCTGGTAGGGATTGAACAAAGCGTGGAGAAGGTGTTTCGTGAAATTGGGGACATGTCGGACTTTGACATCATTGAAGTCGGTGTCGATGCCAACCATGTTCATCTTGTGGTGTCCTCAAAACCAACACTGGCGCCAGTAGAGATAGTGCGTCGCTTAAAACAGATTTCCGTTCATCGTTTGTGGAAGCTCCACTACGACCACTTGTCACAGTTCTTCTGGGGAAAGCGGGGTGGCTCAACAGTGTGGACAGGAGGTTACTTCTGCGAAACCATTGGACCAGTCCAGGAGGGAACTATCCTGAACTACGTACAGAACCAGGGAAAAGAGAAGTAGCCGGTTCGCTCCCTTATACGCGGCTAAAGCCACGTATCTTTCCCGCGAACCACACCGTAAGCCACCAACACCGCAAAAACCCTTCTCCCGCCACGCGGGGGAAGGGTTTTTTTCTTACACGCTAACTGTGTTGTGACACACCAAGCTCGGCATAATGCTGAGCCACCGCATCAAACAAACTCACACCCAACGCCGAACCCGATGACAGCAAACCAACCACATGCGCTTTACCGTCAGCACCCATCATGTGCAGCGGACCTCCAGAATCACCCTGCTGCACATCTATCGCCATAGTAATCTCACCAGTATCTGTGTTGACCCCGAGCACTTTACCGCACGTTCTACCCGTGGTTCGACCATCTTTACACAGTGTTGCCCCGACATTCACAGCGTCCACACCATAGGGCTCACCCAACTGAACTGGCGGGTTGTGAACTCTAGCCGTAGCCTCAGCCTCATCATCAGCAGAACTGTTACCCGTATGCTTTGAAGAGAAAACCACATTGTCTGCCTCGACACCGGGTAGCAATGGAAACCAACCAATATCTGTCGTTGGCGTCGTACTACCGTCTAAACGCACCATCTCGGCAATATCAGCCCAAAAACCACTGTGTTTCAGTTGCGTGTCTCGAGCAATAACCAACCCATGTGAATCTGTAACAAGCACCGCATCAGGCACATTCAAACAGTGACCCGCCGTCAAACCCCAAAGCTGACCGGCCTGACTGCGACCAGTGCCGGTCAATGTACACGTCAACGCTTTACCTGAGGCAGTATGAATCACAAGATCACTACCCGCATGAACACTGCGCGCAGGCGCACCTGGACGGGGGATGTCACCCGAACCGGGTTCCATAACCCCTGGAGCCCCCTGACCAGACTGGTGTTCGTTTCCTTGACCGCGAGAATCGACGGTCAGAGTGTTGCCGGGCGGGGGCGTGGTTGGTTGGCCATCATGGGAAACACACAACGTGGTCAATGCAACGGCTAAGCCCACACACGCCATGGCCGCCGACACAATGAGAGTTGATGCGCGGCGACCGGCCGGGAATGAATGCTGCGAGCGTGACACGAGGGGGATGTCCTTTCTTTAAGCCGAAAGTTGTAGTGGAGTGTTGCGCACCAACTCGCGCCATGATGGTAACGGTGCATCAGAACAAAACATATCCATAGATTCAGCGTTAAACACCACAGTCTTCAGCTTATCGCCGCGCGCCAATGCGATTGGTATCTCAGCACCCGAAACAACCACACCACCGTCGGGAATCTGTCTAGCTGCCGCGCCCAACACAACAATAATCGCACATGTGGCCACACCAGCAGTATCCCGAACTCCCCGACACGCTTCCTCGACAGCATTGATGAGTCGAGTATCAGTAATGGTGGATACGTCTAAACCCCGATCCTGTGGAATAGCAAGCTCCGGTGCAGCCCACACTTTCGTCTCAATGACTGCACACAACCGCTTGGTATGCACAATATGATCGACGTTGGCCACAACCACATGATGACCTTCACCGCGCGGAACACTAACCTCAAGGTCGTGAAGCACATGAAAACGTGAAGGCAGCTGGTCTAACACATCAGCAACACGAAGCTCGCCGATAACACCAACCAACCCGCGTCTACCACCGGGTGAGCGAATATCAGCCTCACCGAAACCACCACCGTCATAGACATGCTTGATTTCGTGTCGTACCCGACGACGCACCCGACGATGACGACGTGTATCTCGGGTGACCACCAACACAGCGACGACACACATCACGCCAACAACCCATGCGGTAACCAATCCACTCAACCCATGGGCGACAAACGCCCCCACACTTGCTGCGAGGACAACAGCACACGTCAACACGGTCAAAAACCTACTTAAAGGCCATAATCCTGCGACACCATGAGTGTAACCTTCAGCAATTTCGTCATCGACAATACGCGCACATCCACTCACACCGGGAGTTCCATGCACACACGCTGTCTGTGTCGTTGCAACTGACATGTTTTCATCCTCCGTTTACGGCATACGTTCACTAAAATCACGATGGCGCATTGTCACACATGTGGTCACCGCTGCCAAAAAACTATCACGATCCGGTACAGTAATCCGCCATGTTTCACCAGTGCGCGTATTAAACAACAATCCGGCCTCCACTTTCGACATGACCACATACAACGCTGTCTGCAAAAACATCGAATACGACAGTTCAGACGTAAATTTAAGCTCAACGACTTCCGATGCACGCAACACATCGCATACACCCTGAAACACAAGTTTGTCGCCTTGTCGAGTTCTCAGCGCCATAGATAAAGGTCGCTGGATAATTTCACGGTCGGCATCCACAATCGTTCCCAATCGATCACGGATTGCTTGAACTTGTGTCTGTGTCGGCCGTTGCGCAGTCTGGGTGATATACCGCGACTGATTGCTTTCAAGTGCGGCAATTTCAAGACAATCGCGCCAGTGATCTTTCCTCGTCGTTGTTTTACGTCTTTCACGGATACCGCGCTCGACATGTCTAGCAACAGACGACACTGTCGTAACCATCTCCGCCAACGCATCAAAACGGGGGAAAAACACAGCTTCCTGGTACAACCCCACCGCAGCCGATGTGTCAATAAGACCATCGGTGTTGCTCACCTCAATGTCAGGTGCTGTGCCATCGTCTAATCGCACGCGATTAATACATGACATCGCATGGGCAACATCTTCGGCATAGACGAAATCGAAACACTGTGAGGCCATAAAAGGCATATGATACGACTGCGTTGATTCATCCTCTACACCCTCGGTGACCTCCGTAAACGTGGTAATCGGTATGGCGCCTAAGTAATCATCAGGCATACGTGTACCCGGAATCTGGTCAACATCCATACCCAACCATGATGAATCACGCTGACGTTCCTCCCGCAGCGAACTGTCAACAAATACGACATGATCTTTTCCGCGCGTGGCAGCAACAAGAAAAATGTTACGCAGCACAGTCTTGTTAACATTCGGCAGTGAAGACCGCAGCCCCCACAACGCTGGGTCGAAATCGAAAATCACGCACCGTTTACGTTCCATGCCTTTAGACGAATCAAACGTAGTAAACACAGCAACACCCGGTGATGGATCAGCACCCCCACCGGAATCACGCACCGACGCAAACACTGTATTTTTGTTGAACACCCCTGGCATACGCTCCTCAACTTCGTTGAGTGCATCAGCCATAGCTCCACGCCGCGCACCCAAACACAGCAAGTCACCGGGCTTGGTTGCTGCAATAAGACCCACAGCTTCCTCATAACCCATGACCTCGACTTTCTGAGCCGTGTTCACCCCAGTAATCTGCTTGCCCCACCCTTGGCTGACAAGTGCTGCCATCTCTGGCCCAATACGAAACGATTGTGTAAACGGCACAATTGCAGCATTAGACGTAAACTCACGCGAAAAAGCTACAGCGTCACACGTCGTATTAGACTGAATTTTCTGCTCAGGGTCACCCACCATGACAATGTGAATACCCGGATTATAAGCTTTAATGAGCTCAAGTAATTCTGCATATTCAGTGGTAATATCCTGATACTCGTCAATAACAAGCATGTCGTAACGCAGATAATCCATTGACACCACGCCTGCATTAACGCCATCAACAAAAGCCCTAATCGACTCACCGATACCGCAGGAAATACCCGCTCGAAGCAAACCCGGATACACAATGCCGTGGTAATTTTGCACTTTCGCTCTACCCACTCGAGCGCGGGCGTCAAATTTCAGCAAACGCGAATACGTGAGATAAAGGATGCGACGATCGTCACCAAGCACTTGACACAATGTCTGGATAGCAAACGTTTTACCTGAGCCCACGGTAGCGTCAACAATCACATCACGACCTGCGATAGCATGATCAATCAGCAACCGCTGTTCAGACGATAACCCAGCTACAGCCCGAGCGAGCTCACCATCGGAAAGTGCTTCAGTGTTCATGGCAGGCGCCACCTTCCTCCTATAGTGACGCAGCTACGCGGGAGCGCGCGCGATCAACCTGCGATTGGGGCACACGTACCTCCACACTTACCGACCATGTAAACACGCGATACCCTGACCATTCTTGACTAGACATGAGGCGCTCAGCGTCACACACAGCGTCACTCAACAACTCATATTCGTACCCACTGTCGTACCAGTTGCTTGTCCCTGCTGTGGTGAAACGAATGCCGAAACGCTGCCTGGTCGGTGTCGGCAACGACTCCATACATGTAGTCTTCTTGCGTCGAGATGTCATGATTGTTTTCCACCTTTTTTATGTTTACGCACTACGTGCTGCGATCTTTTCTGCTGCCAGTTGCAAACCTTCACGGTTGAGTTTGCGCGAATACGATGCGTCCAGATACAGCACCGGGAACGTATCTTCGCTGTTAATCTGGCTTGCCGTACGCAGCAAAACATCATGGAGCACACCACGCAGTGGACCAGACCCACCACCGTAGACATAACCCACCTCAGTCAAAGCACCGACATCGGCCAGCACACGCGCAAACTCGCCAGCAACCTCTTCGACGAAAAAGTCGGCTTCACGTTCGACATACGCACCTACGCGAGCATGAAAATTCTTCTTCAACGCCGTCGGCGGAGTCTGCAGATAATCAGCTAACTGTTTACGCGACGTGAACCCATGGGCGAACCCATCGTCATCCATAGACTCAATAGCGTGTTCGAGTACGGTGCCATAACCTTGACCCAACGTACGGGACGCATCCGTATTGAACTTGCCAGCGGTAAACACCGGGAAATTCACCGTGCCTTCGCCAACATCAATACCGATCGTGTTGGTCGCAGCAAGCACATCCGCACCTGTAATGCCGTCAAGAACAAGGCCACGCTTGCGCACATCAGCAAGCATGGCATCAGCCATCTTCACCCCGCCTGCAGAAATGGCGTACTGTGCTGAAGCGCCCTCAGCGATGACAACCACATCGTTGAAAACAATCCGTACCGTCACCGGGGTCTCAAAATTACCCACGGTCACCGTATGTGTTAGCCGTCCACCCCGGCCACCAGTAAATGCCGCCGCATAAGCATCACGATGTGAAACATACTCAGTAATAGGTAATGCAAGAGCAACTGTCGCAGACACCGTCAACGCAGCCGGGTCACCGTTAACGCTGCCGGGAATATGCCCAAGTGTTGATGTCGCCTCGCGCACAGCGGTTGCTGCCAGCGCGGTAAGCACCAGTACTTTACTCAATTCTTGGTGCGCCTTTGACGTGTTACCCACAAGAGTGAACTCGTCAAGGCTTCCCCGTGACGTAAGTGCTCGCACCCCAGCCAAACGCCGATACGTATCACCGACCAACGGGGATGCAAACGTCACATCAATAGAGTTGACGAAGTCATCTTCAACAACCAACGGCGCCTCAGCATCAGGGGTTGGCACCTGATTAGGCCGGGTCATGCGCGTAACCACACTGGGCATGTCGATAACATATCCGCCCTTGGTTTTACCAGTTTGACGCACCAAACCTTTGACGTAGCCGTTGCCTACGTCAAGACCTGCGGTATAGGTGAGCTGCCCGGTAGCGGGATCATGAACAATGTTTGCAGCTACTCCAGTAGTCATTATGGTCACTATGCCTTTCATCGCAATGTGTTACGCGAACATCTCACTGATGTCCGGGGTCTGATCGGGGTCATCATCGTCACCAGCAGGCTCGTCTACTGCTGCTGCGTCGGATTGCGGTTGTGTCGCCGTGGTCGCGGTGTTGCTGTCAGACCCAGACTCAGCCCCGTTGACTTCGACCCCACTTTCGGCGTCAGTCTCAGTAGCGTCGGCTTCACCGTTGGTCTCGTCTGAAGTTGACGTGGCCCCCGCGCTGTCCGCCACCCGACGCGACCCAGGTGCTGCCGCCAGCAACGAGCCCGCCACAGAAAACACATCAGTGTCCCCATGTTCTGCGACGAAAATATGAATGAGTTGCCGCATCACAGCGCTGCGCGCCCGAGGCGGCTGGCCATCGAGAAAACGCTTGACAACCTCATCGTCAGTGGGAATCTGGATACGCATATCCATAGACGGTCGATTCTGTGATGGATGAGCCACCGCAGACCACCACCTTTCTCAAATCAAAACATATTACTGTCTGCTATGTAGCAAGCTAAAGCCCACTCTACCATGCACAGTAACATGCTACTTAACAAGCCACACGCATACTGCGGTGAATAACGTGTCATTTAACTACCACAGTAATATACTAACCATACAAACCACACGTTACAATGCACGTTACATGCCAGTCCCAACAACCAGTCATAAAGAAGCATCGTATTGTCCACCACAGAAGCACGCTATGACACCCACTATGGCCGCAAAAAAAGAGGGGAGCCGACAGGTGTCGGCTCCGGGAAGGTGACATGCACAATAGTGCATTTTAGTTAGATAGCCTTGTCCGCCTTCCTATTCTTTTTCCTCTGTCCATTTACAACCTGGTTGTGTCTCGCACAACCTGTCAACCGCGCGCGAACACCGTGACCGTGAGACAACCCCACTCCCAGTGGGGCGTACTCGCAGGTCACGGTTTTTTACTTTCTTCGCTCCACAGCTTAGGGAAAGCCGCCGCAGGGGCGGCGGCCATGCAGGAAAACTGCACACGAACCGTACGTTGATACTCATGCCCAACAAGGAGGTACCGCCATGGATCGCTACGACATCACATGCCCCAACTGCTCTGACGCTGAAGACCCTGTACTCATGCGCACCCGCGACGATGTTGTCTACGGTCGCTTCACCCGTACCACCGTCTGCGAAGAATGCGGATACTCAGAGTAACTGTTCTATGATCCAGTACTAATCCAGTCCGAGCCCGAGCCTGGCAACAGCCAAGACGGCGCCGAAGATTGGAGTTTCCCGCACCTTATTATCTAAAACCGCATCATCCCCGTAGCAGCCACAACCGCTGCTGCGGGTTTTTTTTTTTTTACTGCCACCACAGTCCAACAAAAAGTCGTCGCAGGGACGACGACCGCACAGAAACACTAGCCGCCAACAAAAAAGGAGACGTATCAACCATGTCCACTGTCGCCACCTTCAGCCAACTTCGTCACATCACCGGCATGGCAGCCGCCGACATCAACGCCCGCACCGCCGAACTCGTCAGTGGCAACGCCACTACCACACAGCCCCACGACGAGCTTCTACTACACGCTTTCAACACAGGTATCACCACCGTCGGCGTGGCCGGACTGCCAGCACCCGCCACAAAGTGGTACGCCCAACGACGGCGCCGCGCCGTTGACACCCCAACCGGCATCAGCCGGGGAGCGCAACGACGTATCGCTGAACTAGTAGCTACACGCTCCCGCACATCCCCACACTTCGACTCTGTCGACGTTGCTATTCTCACCGAAGCAGCACACGCAACCAACACGGCCTAAACCGCGCGCGTCATACGCCACCGTATCGGATACCGTTGTCAACAACAGCCCTTCTCCCTCTTCCGGGAGAAGGGCTTTTTTTTACCCTGCCACCACACCCCGGCAGCTAACTACCACGCTATCTGCCACAGCTTAAAGCGTATAACTATCACGCTATCTGCCAGACTCACCAACAGTAACTTAAATGACACAATAACGCAGCAGTCACCGTGATAGCTATGTCACTACATAAACTAAAGGCTGCTATCTCACACACTAACCGCCCTCTCCCGACGGTATTTATCTCACAGCACCAGAGCATGTCACATAACCAACACGCTATCGTGCGCCTGTGACGACACATAAAAACCAACCTCAACACACGTCACATAGCCAGCACACTAAACAACACGCTGTAACGACAAATAAGTCACAGTTCCGTGACACGGATCATAACCAGCACACTAAACAACACGTTACGACAACAGATAAACCACAATTCCGTGACACGGATCATAACCAGCACACTAAACAACACGTTGTAGCGACAAATAAGTCACAGTTCCACAACATGGGTCATAACCAGCACGCTACTATGCCCGTTAACCTGCGTGCTAAAAGCCTCTAGGTGGTTAACGCGCACAATAGCAACCACGCCATGACGGCTCTTAACAGCCAACAACACACGCTGCCACACTCACTAAACACACTCGCAGCGCACCTACGACACACCCGCAGCCAGATGAAAACAACATCATGAACCACACCGCTGCTGCGACAGGCACCGCACTAACCCAGACATAACCTCAACATCTGTCACCGCCACCAAAAACCACCTACAACACGCCAACAACCAACCACCGCAGTACCCACCAGCCACAAACACAACCCAACAATCACAAACACACTCAACGTAAACGCCACAAGACCCCAAACAGCACCCTCAACAACACACTTACAGCAACACCACAAACACACCACGACACAACACTCACCACAGCACACTCAGACACACCCAGAAACAACCCGTGGCAACACTCAAAAACAACACCACACCCCATCACACAATCCCACACTGCTGACGCAGTAAAAACCACACTGTACAGCCACCAACCGACCCCGCAGCCAAACACCACATCATCACACCTGACAGCGGAAATTGCCACAATAACTGCCCCATACAACTACGCTGCATGAAAAGCCACACTCACACAACAGAGCTGTCATTACACTCCACAACACACCCTATAGACAGCTCACGCACCACTGCACCGGCAGTGGCGCACACAACAGTGGTAACCAAAAAACAACCCAGACACCACTGTTGCCCATTGCATATCTGCCACCCCACTTTATGCAGATACGCGCCTTACGGCGCACAAGACATACAGACTGCATCGTGAGTCCGGGAACCAACCCGGACACACTCACAATGAACGACAGATATGCAACACACCTCACCTTCCCCGTGGCCTTGCGGCCACGGAAAAACCAAGGCAGCTGCTGTGTCATCAAGCGCCGTGTTAACAGCCCCTGGGGCCCTCCCTTCCTCGCTCCGCTCGTCAGGCCCAGGGTCTGTTAACACTGCGTCACGCGGCTGCGCCGCTGTGAACAGCAACTGCGTCATACGCTGCAGAAACAGCCCGCCTGTTAACGCGCGATGCACGTTAACAGGAACCCGTTCCGGGTATTGTTAACACGTTGTTTCCGCAGCTTAGGCAACAAAAACCCCGCCAATCGTCCGCTAAGGCGGCCGATATGTCGGAAAAGACGAAAAGGGCATAATGGGTTGCGACGCACTTGGCCTTTCACTCGCTACGCTCCCTCATCCCAAGTGCGCCCGGCAAAGCCGGGGCAACTGGCTCGATCATCGCTTCGCTCGATCTCGCCACCCCGCTTCGTCGCTACCGCTGACTCACCGGGGCCATTACGACCCACCTCGTTCCTCGGTGGGTCGCCCCTTGCGGGGTGCCCTAACACCGCACCACTGCGCTTAAAACGCGCAGTAGTACTCACACTCGTTTCATAATGTGTCGAGCCTGTTGGCTCGACTGCATTGAAAAAGTGTGAGCACATATCAAAAGATGATGCGGTAGATGTCAGAGCCCATAATCGACCACCGGCGCATATGTACATATGCGCCGGTGGTGCTCGTCTCGCCTGTAGGCGAGACTCTTATATAGGCTCTGACATCAATACCATGCAGGCTGTCTGCCGACAGCCTGCTGATGATCGCCCTGCCGCGTTGGCGCGGCAGACAATACAAACATGTAAGCTCACATCCACCGCTTAACGCGGTGTCTGTGATAAAAAGAATGCGCCTTCGCATGAAAGCGAAGGCTGTCATAAATCCCACCGCAGCCGACCTGATCAGATAATTATCTATCATTGATTCAGGTCGCCACAGGGCCGCAGTTGCGGCCCTCCGGTTGCGATATGAGATAATGACTGTGCAGATACATGCGTTCATCACCACATTGAAAACATCTCTGCGCCCATATGTATGCAACCGGCTTTAACACGCAGGAGAACCCATGTCCGACATAGACAAGATCGACGCTAGTCTCAATGACAACCATGACTACCGTCCGTCTCACGCCATCGATGATCGTTTCGATCATCCTCTATCCAGCACTACAGAGACAACTATTGATCTCTCCGTACATACCCACATCAATCACATTGACATTCACAATCCACGCGCGCGAAACACGATGAGCACTACGATTCGTGACCTTCTCGCCACCCGATGGATTCAACGAAACAGCAAGTCGTCGCCCTCCGTCGACAACGCCGTCGGTAACACGTCACCCAGCATTGTCTTCCATGTCGCCACATGGGAAATCAACCGCCGTACAGGTGATGTTGAGCTACACGTCACCGTCGAGCCCGTCTACGACCCAACAGTGACCATCGACGAGCTGTTGGCTGAGCTTCGCCTCACTGTCGACAAGCTCACCGCAGAAGGCTTCATGGTTGCAGTCAATATGGTTGTCGACCACCAACCGTCGTCGACGAAACTGACAACAATCTTTGCCTCTCAAGCTACGTTCCATACTCTGCGCCCTACTTTTACGCTTTCAGAGTGATGCCACGCTCCCGCCTGTGTCGCCTAAGCTGCTGCATCGACGTCGCCGTGGCATAACGCTGTCTTTTGCACTAATTAAAGGTGGGTTAAACTAAAAATCACATCACCGACGCAATGAGGCTTTACACAAGGAGAGCGGCCAGCCATGCTTCAACTTTTTTCCACCCCTGACCTACGTGACAGTTCCCGCGACACAACACAGACAAAAACGTCGCGTCGCGCCAAACGGTCATCCCGCAACGCATCAACTCACTCCACCGGCGCACGTACATCAAGTAGTACGTCGCTACGCATACGCAGACTTGCCTGCTGCGCGCTCGTCATGATGTTCATCACGGCTGCGGTATGGATTTTCCTGCTGTCAGACATTGCCAAACCAATCACCGAACCGATCAAACCATACTGGAATGATCTCGCCGCCATGATCAACGACCCGATGGGCGTTGACTGGGGCGCAAAGCTCGTGGGCGCTGCCACACTACTCATGGGTCACCTTGGCCTGCTCGCAATTCTTGACGATCGCTTCAAGTGATTTGACTTCCTCCCCGCCCTTACGAACGGGGTTTTCTTGAGATATTTCGATAAACAGTTAACTAGCTACACACAGCCCCGGCCTAACGGTCGGGGCTGTGTTGCGTTTCATGGGTATTGCAAAAAGTAACATTTACGCAGGTAAACCAGCTACACAAGTATAAAACCCATGATAGTATTGTCTATAAGGTGCGTGCTAACCAGCACCATAACCACCATTTAACAATAACCAACAACACAGAAAGTGTGTCCCCATGACATCCACTATGGCTCTACGCCCTGAAATCCATGATCTGCTGTCCCTCATCGCCCGCCGTAAAGGCTGGGCTACACCAGACCACATCGCACCTGTTACCAACAACCATGCGTCCCTGCCCGGTCTACAGGATGCAGTCTCCCGACTCACCCGCGCCATTGATGCCGGTGACGTCATCACTATTTGCACCGACTTTGACGCAGATGGTCTTACCGGAGGGCTCTTGTTCTACGCTGGTCTCGCCCAACTTGGCGGCACCGTTAATCTCGTTGTCCCCGACTACCACGGTGAACGCAACATCACCGCCAACGACATCGACCACGCTGTAAAGCTGTATCCCGACACCGCCATCATCATTACCTGTGACGTTGGTATTGCCTCCCATGAGGGTATCGCACACGCTCACACGCACGGCCTCGAAGTTATTGTCACCGACCACCACACTGAAGACCCCCACGCGCTGTGCCGTGCTGATGTGGTCGTCAACCCTAACCGCGTAGGCTCCACCTACCCACAGCCGCATATTTGTGGCGCACAGGTAGCCCATCTCATACTCAGCCAGCTTGCCCGCCAACGCAACGAGTATGTAACCGCTATCAACCTACTGGCTGTTTTCGCCGGAATCGGAGCTCTAGCCGATGTCATGCCGTTGACCGGCCAAACCCGTGCAACAGTCAACCGCGCTTTAGCACTACTGCGTCTATCCATACCACTGGTTCCCACATCCACTGATGGCGCATTCCTTTACCAAAAGGCCGACAAAGTCATCGTCGACAGCGCACCGCTGTACACTATGGCCTCGGAACACGGCTCTGATTGGCGCTATCTGCGCTTGTTCCACGGGCTAAGCCTTCTCATGCGTCAGCTCATCTCTGCTCGCAAGCTCACCCGTGCCTCCATGGTTGACGCTTCCTTCATTGGGTTCACCCTAGCCCCCATGATCAACGCCACCCGTCGCGTAGGTGGTGATGTTCACGACACTGTACGTATTTTCGCGCCACAGGTCACAGAGCCCACTGAACCGGCTCCGGCGTCACGAGCAGAATCGGTAACACGCCTCATCGACAACAATATGCGGCGCCAACGTCAAACCAGCGCTGGTCTTGAAGCCATGCTGGCAGCTGACCAGCCGCACGCACCATACGTATGGTTTTCTGATGCCCCTGCCGGAGCGCTGGGTCTTCTGGCAGCACGGATATGCGAACAATTCAACACCGCTACCGCCGTGGTCAACCCTGACACTAAAACAGGCTCGGCTCGCGCGCCAGAAGGTATCGATGTCCTCGCCGCATGTCTTGACCACCCGGCGCTATGGGCAGCCGGTCACCCGCAAGCCTGCGGTGTACGCGCTGATGACCCAGCTGCCTTGGCCACTGTTTTACACCACGCCACAGCTGTAGCACACGAAGCAACTGACCCGAATGACTCTCACGCAGACTTGGCACTCACAGACATCGCTAGTTTCACCGGCCTCAACACAGCAGCATGTCGTCACATAAAATCCAGTTTCGACTCTCCAGTGCTACCCACCGATGCCGAATTCCAACTGCTGGCTGAACGTCTGGCCACTCTTGCGCCGTTCGGTGAAGGCTTCGATTACCCCGACATCACCCTCACCTGTCGTAGCAATGAGCTCAGCGTCTCGACATTGGGTAAGCACGGCCAACACCGCAAAATCATCACACCCTCCGGTTTCACCGTGCTGTGGTGGAACGCCGATGAGCGCCTTGATGATGTAACAGACAACGACCCTATGATGGTTGCCTTCTCGGTTGAAATCGGCGTAAACACGTTCGCCAACACCACCACGGCACAAGCAATTGTGCGATCGTTGACAATCACCCCGTTTACAACCCTCAACGCTATCGCTGACAACACAGAGGAAGCCAACCACTCTGCAGAGGAAAACCACATGACTTCGGAGGCTCTACTGTGACACCGCGGCAACATCGACCACCCCGGTTGAACATCCCCTGGTCTGCGATATACACCACCATACGTGACTTCGGTGGACCCATGGCTGCAGCCATGGGTCTGATTGTCGCACAAGGTGGGATCGCTATCCTCACAAATTCAGCCGTTGCCGGAGTCATCGCCGCCGACCTTGCTGTCGCCGGGCTGAGTCTACTGTGGATAGCCACCACGAAAGGCACACGCCCTGTAACAGGTCAAGACAGGCTTTCCTCGGTACACATGCCCACAGCGACCCCGATACGTACGTGTGCTTTAACCATCGCCAGTATTGTCGGCATCGTCTCGACAATACTCATAGCCTCGCTGGCTTTACGAATGTTTAGCCCAACAACCCCCGACCAAACGGCTACAGGCTCAATATCAATCACTGTCATAGCCGCGCTCGTTCTCATCTGCGTCATCGCACCCATAACCGAAGAAATCCTTTTTCGTGGGATAGTCTACGAGTTCGCGCGTCGCAAGGCTGGTCTTGTTGTGGCTGTGGCGTGGACAACAGGCTTGTTCGTCATCTGTCACATCATCACCGGATCAGGATGGGTGGCTATCCCTTTATCAATTCTGACGTGCCTGCTTACAGAAGCTACCGGGCAGCTACGATGGGCCGTGCTGTGTCACAGTGTCGTCAACATTCTAGCAGTTGTACTCCCGACCGCTGTCATTGATGCTCTCGCCAACACATCAGTTGCACCCATCATCGGCATAGCAACCATCATCACCTACTCGTGCGCTATAGCCACTATTGCCATGGCTACACGACCAATGCGCGCCCAGCTTGCAACCACCCTAGCTGCGTCTAGCACTAAATAAACCCCCCCCCCCCGCACTCTCACGCGGGGGTTTATCGCACTATTCACCAGTCAGCCACACAGCCCGACCCACGCCCAGCTGTCCGGTGGGTTCTGCAACCACTTCAACCAGACAACCAACGAAGCTGTCATCTGCCTCGAAACCTGCGATAACGTCAGCCAACCACTCAGGCTCGCTGCCTACTGTGAACACAAAACCACAGGTCTGCTCAGCAACCTCATAGCGAGCACCATCTGCGACATGAACATGTCGCGTGCCATGATGAACACTTTCGACAAGGTCGCCGTAAACAAAATCTTTAGCAGCGGCGACAACCTCATCACCACACTCTGCCTCGCTGCGGGGATCATCAGCACTATCCTCTGTCCAACACACCGGGCACTTGCGAGCTACAGTACACACTCCAATGTCATTCCGAGAACACACTGGACACCCAACACTAAGTTCAGAGACCAAAATACGCCCACTGTCATTAGATTCAGAGGGTTGATACAAAATAGTATGTGCATTCTCAATGTCGAAATCAGCAGGTAAACCTAAGTTTTGAAACATAGAATCCTGCTTATCCACACACTTTCGATCATTATCTACAACATCGAGTTCTGTACTCATTGTTACACTCTCCCCGCATTGGTTTCTTGACTGATTTTCATACTCTCAATCATACCCTATTCGAGAAAAAACATAAGACATGTGGGGTGACTAAAAGGAAACAAAGATGACACCCTTGCATACGCTCGGGTGTCGACAGTCACCGTGGCACCTGGCAGGTGCAGGTGCCGGAGGGAGGATTCAGCACTAACGCAACACACTAGCGCAACACACATCTGTCCTCATACACTAAAAACAACAAAAATGTGAGGTGCCAAACTACCAACATTCAGGAGAAACCATCATGCTTATCACACCAGCATTCTACGACCCCTACAACCAGCTCATTGCCCCACCAGAAGGCATTATTGAAACCTGGTTTGAAAGAAGTCTTGGACCCGACCTTGACCCGCGTCGTGTTGCCGTCAACGGCCATCGCGGCGGTTCACTGAGCCATCCCCACCACCACGATATGCCGTTGAGCTTGACTCCAGGCTGGTGGCACTACTGGGGTGTCACGGTGAATTCTCGGGCTAAAGTCAACCGGGTCATTGATCGTCTCGATCGCACCACCGAACGCCTCAACGGCACTGTGGTCAGCTTCCATGTCACCACTATGGTCAACAATGATCTTCGCACCTATCGCGCAGGGGACACCTACCTCTACCACATCGCAGCGATATACGTCATCGAAGAACTCGACCATGTTCCATACCCACGACTACCCCATCAGGGTAAAGCTCCGCTGCCGGGCCCCACACCGTTCAGCATTAGAGAGTGGGACCTTGGTGACGGCCAAGACTTTTCCATATTCGCTATGACGACCGACCCGCGTAAAGACCCGCAGATGCGCCGGGAGCTAGCCAATTCTGTTGGTCGCCTACACGAACCTGTGTGAAGCCTTAAAACTTTCTCCTGACCTGCCCGTAAGTGAAAACAATGACACACGAAAAAAGACCCGTAACCGGACTCCCCTTCCGGTTACGGGTCTTTTTTCTCACCGTGATACACACAATGCCGAGGCCGCACGAAAACAACCTTCCCTGTCTACAACCAGAAAAGAAGTAACGGACTCGATCTAAGTGCAGCTCAGTAGCACCTGCTGCATAACCCACCATACTAGACAACAATGCAGTAATGCAAGCAACTCTGTGTATCTCCACACATCATATCCTATCAACGCCCCCAACCAGACTAAAAAACACACTCCATGAATACTAAAAACAATGCAACCACGCATACATTCCGCATTCTCACCCCCACAGTCGACGCTGTGATTGATCGTGTCGACGAGATCATTGATTTACATATTGATGTCATGGGCTACAACGACACGCCCGAGTTTCGTCGCAACCATCGCACACACTGGATTGGTCTAGCAGCAAACACCACATCGCGTCTGTGGTGGGCTCTCGAACGCGACACTGGCGCACTAGCCGCCGTGGCAGCCACACGACACCGAGACCCTGCCAGCCCGTGGCATCGCTACCTTGTCGCCCTCATGGTCTCATCGGGGCTCGACCGCAATGAGATCGACAAAGCGACAAACCACTACAACGAGTTTCATGAGCTACACGTCGCCTCGTGGGCAACAGGCTACGGCTTGGGCCGCGCTCTCACGCACGCTGCGGCTATAGAATACGCCGATGAGCCTTTACTACTCATCACGCCTGAAAACGCGCCTAAAGCCGGTACAAAGCCCGCTACGGGCTTCCACGCCCGGCAGGGCTTCCGTCCACTGCTGCGCTATCTGCCGATGCCACCTGACGACCGACTGTTCGCCGTGATGTACAGACCCGCCGCCGTCGAATTCGACAAGCAAAAGTAAACACCAACGGCGACCGCGCACCCGTGCCGTGTTCCACAGAAATGTTCCACTGTTACACTTGTGTTCCACTTCTATTGTA
>ERZ500979.77-NODE-77-length-38963-cov-15.896499_pt1 | contig 38963 bp, 35 predicted proteins | sample MGYA00248864_ERZ500979 | MGnify/ENA primary metagenome ERZ500979 (study PRJEB25958, sample SAMN03398550) | human skin metagenome | study: EMG produced TPA metagenomics assembly of the Human Skin Microbiome Metagenome (human skin metagenome) data set.
TTAGTGGGGTAGAGCCGTTGGCTTCACGACGTTCATGTTGGAGGTACCATGCCCCAGGCAGGAGGAAGATTAGCCCGGCGCATACCCCCGCGAGGAACCCTCGGAAACCGCCTGAAGACAAGTTTCCGAAGATGACAATTACGCCGAGGATCACTGCGCTCCAGGCGAGCACTTTCTTCCATGTGGGTCGCTTACGGGGTGGAGGAGTGGGCTGGGCGCCGTACTCGGAATAAGGGGTAGGGGTCATGATGGAATTGTCCTTCCGGGGTTAGGTCAGTTGGTTTCCCAGACGCGTAGAAGTTGTTGAGTGACTTCGAGTTCGTCTGCGATGGGGGAGGTGGCCGTGGTGCCATACGGCGGCGGCTTCGAAATCATCCGGATTGATGAGTAATCGGGCGGCGTATTCGTCGGCGCGTCGTTCCTGGCGCTGGTCGTAGTGACCGCTATCGGCTGGGTGCCACGGTGGCCGGCGTGGCCTAGCTCGTGTGCCAGCACGCTTTTGTATTGGCTGATGGATTGGCCGCGCCGCGTGCTGATAACACGCCGGTGATGGTCGTACCAGCCGGGGCACCCGCCGTTATGGCTCCGTAGCAGTACGCCCATGCTTTTCGCTAGGAGGTGCAGCTCTACCACGCTAATCGTCATCGGCATCATTTCTTTCCGCATCCTCGTCCGGGCAGCTGTAAGCATCCGCATTCAACGGCATTGAATCAGACGGGTGGGGCACGGGGGTACCCGCTCGACGAGCAGTCAAGTCGTCTATCTTATTAGCGCAGGTAGCGGGGTTAATTTCTCGTTGCGCTTGACGGATTAATTCGACGAGTGACATGTCTAGGGCGGTAGCCATGGCGCCAAGTTCGTCGATATTTATGTCTCGTGTACCGCGTAGCTGTTTGGATATCTGACTTTGTGATATTCCAGTGGCTTCGGCTAGCTCGGCTTGGGTGACGCTTTTTTGTAGACGCTTTTCGTTAAGTAGTCGGGCGATGACTTTGCCGAACTTGTTCACTGTGTCTTTGAGACGGGGGCTCACTCCTGTGATTATTCCCCAAAAATAAAAAAGTTCAAATGAACTTAACACGATATTCCAAATGGGCTATCTTTATAATTATGCCAAACGAACTAACAGCCTGTTCGGGGCCGGTAGTAGAAGAAGTTAGGGTAGAAATGACACGGTAAAAATCACAGGAAATGCATTGTCAGAAAAATCTGGAGTCCCCATTTCCACTCTCCACCGAAGCGTGAATGGGCAGGGCCCTTTCACCATAATGAACTGTTTGTATTTACACGCCTGTTAGAAACCACCGTCGTTTGACATCGTTCAACGTGCCGAAGAGAGAACCGCAGCTTAGGAACAAAGATGTGAGACCACGTGCGCTCAAGGGGGATGACACGGCGCGCTGATGTGGTTGCTTTAGGCGTAGGACCAGGTAGGGGAGTAGAGAGCTTAGTATCGCTCGCGGCGGCGCTTATTCAGCTTGGCGTAGTGATCCGGCTTCGAATCGCCGTAGCGGGAGCGATTGCGGCGGCTGGCAGCGTGCGAGGAGGACGCGGCGGGAACGGCCGTGGAATCGTCGTTCGCGGCTTCGTGCTCGCTGGGTGCGGAGTCAGCGCCGGTCGTTGGCTCTGCGGGCGTGTGGTCCGCGGCGGAGGCGTCACTAGAGGCAGGCTCGGAGGGGGTAGAGGCATCGGCGTCGAGGGCGGCGAGGGCCTCTTCCTCTTCGCGCAGGCGGCGGCGCTCACGGATTTCGGACCACACGAAATAGCCCAAGCCCAGCGGAGCCATGATGCCAAAGGCAATCCATTGGTAACCATAGGAAAGGTGGTTGCCGCGGTCGAGCTGCGGGATGGGCATGGGGTTAAGCACGCCGGGCTGGTCCGCGGAAAGTTGGACGTAGTCGTGGGCCAAGGGGGCGTCGATAAGCGAGGCAATTTGCTCCGTATGGATGGAATAGACCTGCTGGTAGCCCTCCTGCTTAATGGGGGCGGACTGGTGCTGAGCCTCGTCGGCGCGGATCATGCCGGTCAAAGTCGTTTCGCCAGAAGGGGCGGCGGGAATATCCGGCACAGCGTTGGCCTCGCCGGCCTTGACCCAGCCGCGGTTAACCAGGATGGTCAGCCCGGAATCGGTACGGAAGGGGACCAACGACTGGTAAGACGGGCCAGACTCGGCCGGGCGCAGGCGCAGCAGTACCTCATCCTGGGGCAGGTAGCGGCCGTGCAAGGTGGCGCGGGACCACTCATCGTTCTTGATAGCGCCGTGGTCATCCACGAGGTCTTCTACCGGCTGGGGGTCAGCCTCATAGGCGTGAGTGATGAGCTCGTTGCGTTCCACAATGTCATCGTCCTTGCCCAGCTGCCACGGGGCGAGGACGGTAAAAGCGAGGTAGGAAAAGGCCACGACGAACAGCAGCAGTAGAACCCAACCCGGCTTAAGGAACGTCTTTAGCATGGGGCCTAGTTTAGTCGTGGTGAGCGCGAATCCAATCCAGCAGGCCAGGCACGGCGGCCTCGATATTGTTGCGGGTGGTCTCGAAATCGGCGGCGGAACCATAGTAAGGGTCTGCCACGTCCGCGTCTTCTGGGGAGTCGGGATCGAAGCTGCGCATCAAGCGGATCTTGTCCGGGTCGATGCCGCGCTCAATGAGAGCTGTGCGGTGGCCCTTATCCATGGCGATGAAGAGATCAGCGTCCATGTGCTCGGGTCCCAGCTTGGCCGCCCGGTGGGAACCACCATCGTGGCCGCCGCGGCGCAGTTCGGCAACTGCGCGTTCGTCCGCGCCCTGGCCCACATGCCAGCCGCCCAGACCGCAGGAATCTACGGTGGCGACGAGGTCTAGCATGTCCTTTTCCATTTCATCGCGCGCGATGATTTCTGCCATGGGGGAGCGGCAGATATTTCCGGTGCAAACAAAGACGAGGTAGAGGCCGGAGCGGGCAGCGGATTCGGTCATGCGGAAAACCCCTTCGCGCGAATAGTACTGTGGTGCGGAAGATAGGATATAGCAGTAGTAACTATTCCATGAAACGAGCATAAAGGAGTACCTCCATGTCCGCTGTGAGCGTGGGCGATGTCCGCCGCGTACTCGATGAGGCCTACCCGCCGCACCTGGCGGAAAAGTGGGATGCCGTGGGGCTTATCTGCGGTGATCCGACCGCGGAGGTCAAGCGCGTGGCTTTTGCCCTGGATTGCACCCAGGCGGTAGCGGAGCAGGCGGTAGAACTAGGCGCGGATATGCTCGTGGTCCACCATCCATTGCTCTTGCGCGGGGTGGAGTCCGTGGCGGCCGATACGCCCAAGGGCAAGGTCGTACACACGCTGTTGAGCAATGGCGTTGCCCTTTTTGCGGCCCATACCAATGCCGATAAGGCGCGACCGGGCGTCAACGATAAGCTCGCAGAGCTCGTGGGCATCACCCCCGGCCGGCCCATCGTGCCGGAGCCCCAAGGCGTGGATAAGTGGGGCGTGCACGTACCGGTTGCCGCGGCCGAGGAGGTAAAGCAGGCGCTTTTCGACGCCGGCGCGGGCCACATCGGTGCCTACTCTCACTGCTCTTTCGATATCGCGGGCACGGGCCAATTCCAGCCGGAAGAGGGAGCGGATCCAGCGGAGGGAGAAATTGGCGCCCTGCACCGCGGCGAGGAAATCCGCGTCGAGTTCGTCGCCCCGGCCGCGCTTCGCCCCGCCTTGTTACAAGCTTTGCACGCCGCGCACCCTTATGAAGTACCGGCCTATGACATTACGGAAACCGCCGGCCACCAAGACTTGGATAAGGCGCTCGGCCTCGGACGCGTGGGAGAGCTGCCGCAGGAGATGACCCTGCGCGAGTTCACCCAACAGGTGGCTAACGCCTTGCCGGAGACCGCCTGGGGCATCCGCGCCGCCGGGGATCCGGAACAAAAGGTGCGCACCGTAGCGGTTTCTTCCGGTTCGGGAGATTCCTTTCTCTCCGCGGCCGCGAAGCTGGGCGTAGACGTGTATGTCACGTCGGATCTGCGCCACCACCCGGTGGATGAGCACCTGCGCGCCGGCGGCCCGGCCGTCATCGATACCGCCCACTGGGCCAGCGAATTTCCGTGGACGGCCCAGGCGCGCGATATCGTAGAGAATGCTTTAGAACTGGATACGGAAATTATCAGCCTGCGCACCGACCCGTGGACTATCTCTGCGCACCCAAAGGAGTCATAAGTGAAATTATCGCAAGAACTACAGCCGGTACTGCTGGAGCTGGCCAACCTAGAACGCTCGCAGGGCCATGGCGCAAAGAAGGAAATCCCGGAGCAAGCCGAGTATGACAAGGCTAAAGAAGAACACAAGCGCCTACTGGATGCTTCCGGCTCCGCGCAGATGGCCGTCGATGACATGGAGACCGAAATCCTGCGCATCCAGGCCGATGAGCGCAAGCTGCGCCAGCGCGAGCGCGATGATAAGCGCCAGCTAGGCGCTGCCGTGGATCCAGAAACGCGCAAGGACCTCGAGCACGATCTCTACGCCGCCAAGTCCCGCATTGCAGACCTCATGAGCGAGCTGCAAGAGGCCCATAATGAGGTGCACGCGCTGCGTTCTAACCTGGACGTACACGGTGCGCGCGTTTCTGATTCCGAGCGCAAGCTGGAAAAGCTGCGTCGCGCGGCCGAGGCGGCACAGGAGGCGGCCGCCAACCAAGAGGACCCGGCCGTGCGCATCGGCGAGCTGCGCCAACAGCTGCCTGACGGAGTGCTGAGCGAGTACGATACCCAGCGTGAGGAAAACGGTGTGGGTGCCGCCCAGTTCAAGGCCAACCGCGCTTGTGGTGGCTGCTTCATTGTCCTGCCGCCGGCGGAGCAAAACGCGGTGCGCAATGCCCCGGCCGATGAATTGCCGCAGTGCGGCGATTGCGGCTCCTACCTGGTGCGCTTGGTCTAATGAAGGTCATTATCTACGCCGATGGCGGCTCCCGCGGCAACCCTGGAGTGGCCGGTTCCGGCACTGTTATTTATGACGGCAGCGGGCAGCGCATCCTGCGCGAAATCGTCTACGTGGTAGGCACCAAGTCCACCAATAACGTCGCTGAGTACAACGGCTTATTGCGTGGCCTGGAAGCCGCCACCCAGATGGGCGCTACCGAAGTGGAGTTCTACATGGACTCCAAGCTGGTGGTGGAGCAAATCAACGGCCGCTGGAAGATCAAGCACCCGGACATGCAGAAGCTGGCCCTGCGCGCCCGCGACTACATCAACGGCTTTTCTTCCTTCAGCTTGGACTGGGTGCCGCGCGCCAAGAATAAGGTGGCAGACGCCTTGTCTAATGACGCCATGGACGCCGCGGCCGCTGGACATCCCGAGGGCATCGTTGCCGGTGAAGAAGATGCCGCCGAACCGGCACAGGTTACGGAACACGACACCACCGCGCCGCACCCCACCGATTGGCTAGGCGACCGCGGACCTACCACTCGCTTTATCCTGCTGCGCCACGGGCAGACGGACATGTCGGCCGCTAAGCAGTACTCTGGGCGCGCCAACCCGGGGCTTACGCAGCTCGGACAAAAGCAGGCGCTGGCCGCAGCCCAAGCGCTTGCCGACGCCGACTTTGATGCCATTGTCTGCTCACCCCTGCGCCGCTGCCAAGAAACAGCGGCGGCCGTGGCCAATGGCCGCGATATCGAGGTAGAGACCGTAGAAGGACTCATCGAGGTGGACTTCGGCGCATGGGAAGGCAAGACTACCGCCGAGGCCCACCAGCGCGATCCGGAACTGCATGAGGAATGGCTGCACGACGCGAGCGTCGCCTGTCCGGGCGGGGAATCGCTGCAGGCAGTCAACCGCCGCGTGCGCACTACCCGCAAGGAGCTACAAGAGCGCTTTGCGGGCAAAACCGTGCTGGTAGTAAGCCACGTCAACCCGATTAAGTCCTTTATCCGCCAGGCGCTTGATGCTGGGCCGGCTACCTTTGGTCATCTCTTTTTAGACCTGGCTGCCATATCCCAGGTGGAATTTTGGGAAGGTGGCTCTATGGTGCATGGATTTAACGATGTGGGCCACCTGGAGGGCCTGCGCTAGAATAAGGAACGCGAATGAGCCGGCCGGGTGATCGCGTCGCTGCAAACGGGTAGCCAAGTGCTGCCACGTGGGCGCCGAGGAAAGTCCGGACTCCATAGAGCACGGTGGTTGCTAACGGCAACCCGGGGAAACCCGCGGGCAAGTGCAACAGAAAGTAGACCGCCTTGTGCCTCCGCTTGAGCTTCTGCCCAAGTTGGAGCAACAAGGTAAGGGTGAAACGGTGCGTTAAGAGCGCACCAGCACCGTCAGTGATGGCGGTGGCTGGGTAAACCCCACCGGGAGCAAGGCATCACGGCCCCGCCACGTTGCGGGGCCCGATCAGGCGTTTTAAGGCTGCTCGCTCGAGCCTGAAGGTAGCTGCTGGAACCAACTGGCAACGGTTGGTCTAGATGGATGTTCACCGCGCGGTGCTCCCTTGGGAGTGCCGCGATTAGACAGAATCCGGCTTATAGGCCGACTCATTCGCCCCAAGACGTTTATGGTGGTGGGCATGAAGCTCTACGCCGCCCCGCTCGATTTCCGCGCCATCGCCGCAGAATTTTCGGTAGCCACCGATTTCCCAGCCGAGGTCACCGACCAAGCCGCTCGCGCGCAGGACCGCTATGCCGATTCGCGCCGCGACGCCCGCGATATTCCCTTCGTGACCCTCGATCCGGCCGGTTCCATGGACTTGGATCAGGCGGTTTATATTGAACGACGCGAGCGCGGATACCGCGTCTTTTATGCCATCGCAGACGTTGCCGCTTTTATCGAGCCCGGCAGCGAGCTGGAGCGCGAGTCCTTCCGCCGCGGCCAGACTATTTATCTTCCCGATGCACCAGCTCGCCTGCACCCGCCCGAGCTTTCCGAGGACCGTGCCTCACTGCTGCCTGAAACCGATAAACCGGCCGTGCTGTGGACCTTTGATTTAGATGACGCCGGTGAGGTGGAGTCTTTCCACGTCGAGCGCGCGCTCATCTACTCCCAGGCCCGCCTGGACTATGAGGGCGCGCACGCGGACTTGGCGGCCGGTAACCTGCACCCGTCTATTGCATTGCTGCCGGAGGTGGGACGATTGCGCCAGGAATCCTCCCTGCGCCGCGAGGCCATTTCCTTGCGCCTGCCCTCTCAGCGCGTGGTGGAAAATTCTGATGGCACTTTTGAGCTCATTATCGAGCCTCGCTATGAGGTCATGGACTATAACTCGGAGATCTCTCTGCTTGCCGGCATGTGCGCGGGACGCCTCATGCAGGAAGCGGGCGTGGGTTTTCTGCGTACTTTGCCCGCCGCCGAACCGGAGCACGAGCGCCAATTTCGCGCCGAGGCCCAAGCCCTGGGCTTTGCGCTTGGCGATGCCCCCATTCCCCAGTTCCTCCTCACCGTCGACGCCGATTCCCCACGCGGCATGGCAGTCATGCGCGAGGCCCAAAGCCTCCTGCGAGGCGCCGATTATGCGTGGCTAGGAGAACAGGAAGCGCAGGTGCATGCCGGGATAGGCGGCTACTATGCACACGTGACCGCGCCGCTGCGGCGCCTGTCCGATAGGTTTGCAACCGAGGTCTGCCTAGCCCTCTGCGGCGATTACGAGGTCCCCGGCTGGGTGGGGGAGCGCGCCACGGAGGTCATTGGCGCAATGCGTTCTACCTCGCAGCTTGCCTCCCAAGTGGATAAGGCCTGCCTCAACCTCACCGAGGCCACCGTGCTGCGCCCCTGGCTCGGCACCAATTTCCCGGCCATCGTTGTCAGCGGCGATGCGAAGCGGGACAAAGCTCGGATTTTTGTGCCGGAGCCACCAGTCTTCGCCCACTCTGTAGGCGCGCCAGAAACCGGCAGCGAAACCACCGTCTCGCTGGTGACAGCGGATACCGATTCGCGCGAGGTACTCTTTGCGTGGCCTGCTGACTAGCTGGTGAGGCTACTAGTTTTCGCCGCGTGCGGCCTCGCCCGGCTGCAATTCGACTACGAGCAGGCCATCGTCTGCCAGGTCGGCCGCAAAATTATGCGCGCTTTTCGCCGGCACGTAGGCAATGACTGCGTTCGATGTACCCGCGTGCGCCGAACGCCCCGCTACGGCACCGCGGACCGTGACTAGCTCGGCGAGTTTTTCTGCTGAGTCCAAGCCGTAGATATTGGCCAGGGAGGACTGTGATTGCAAAAAGATGGGGAAGAGCTCCGCGCCGCGATGCGAGCGCAGGAAGCGGGTGAACTTTTCTACCCGCTGGGTTTCTTCCTCATAAAAGGCCATCCATTCCGTAGCGGCGCTGATGCTCGGGTGTCCCTCCTCGCCGTAGACCTTGTGGACGGCCTTGAGCCAATCGAGGACGCGCTGTTGGGCGTCTGGAAGCAAGCGCAGCGAATCGGTGCCAAAGGAATGGCAGGCATCATCAATAAAGCGCTGCCGCTGGCGGATATCGGCGATGGCCTTTTCTTCCTGCGCGGAAAAATCTTCCGGCACCGCCACCGCGAAGGCAGCTATCTCGCGACCTACAAGGTGCGGGGCGTGGGTGACAGAACCGTCGGCGTAATCCATGATGCATACGCCCTCACCCGTGCTGCGCAGAGCCGCGCTATGGCGGGCACGCAAAGGCGGCCGCGCACCAAAGGTAGTAACGGCCTGGGTGCATACATCTGCCACCCGAGCCCTTAGCGGCGCATCCAGGTCCGCATCAGCCCCCATGAGTGCCAGCGCTACCGCGACGTCCGCAGCGGCATCCGCACCCAAACCCGCACCTTCCGGAATATCGGAGGCGATGGTGATATCCGCGCCGGCTGTCTCACGAGAGAGCAACTGGCGGTTAATCATCGTGTGGACAATGCCACCCACGCGGGCAGCCAGCCCTCCCTCCGGAGCCGGCGGAATGATTGGCTGGCCCTCTGCATCCGTGGTGGGTTGTTGCGCTGTTGCCAGCTCTGCGAGCGCTTGCAGGCTTATCGAATCATGGGCAGGCTCACCTTCTGCCGGGTGGAAATGTACCGTTACCACGCCATCGGTGCGCGAGCTTACTGCCGCAGCGGCACGTAGCTTGTCCACGCACATGGCAACAATGCCGCCGAAGTGGTCAATGTGTTCACCAATAAGGGACCACGTTGCCGGCGCGCTGGCGATATGCGTTGGAGCGCTGCCCGTGAGATCAGTATGTGCTTGGGCGGCGCGCTCGGCTACAGGCTCTGCAGGCGTTGACCACAGTGGCATGGGTGCTAAAGCTCCTTTTCCAGGTTCTGGGACCAGTAGTCTTCGTTGCCACTCGCACGCGGCGGTGCGCTTAAAGCAACGAATGCCCGCCACCTTTTGGTGCGGCGGCGGGGAATACGACATGGAATCGTATAAAAGAAATGTGCTGCCCCACATTCTAGCGGGCATCGCTTAGACGGCGTGGGTAGTGTGGACACAAACCATACCAGCGGCAGCGATCAGCCGGTGCCGCTGGCGCTACGACTGAGAGGATAGTTTTATGAGCGATGCAGACCAGAAGTGGTTCTTCGATCCAGCCACCAAGGAAGTCAGCCAAGGCAAGACCTCTGGCTGGGAAAACCGAATGGGCCCGTACGACACCCGTGAAGAAGCAGAAAACGCTATCGAGATTGCCCACGCCCGCAACGATGCGGCAGATGCCGCAGACAAAGAAGATGACTGGAAGTAAATAACCTCCAGCCATCTTTTTCTACGCCGTGTTTCCCGGTAACTGCCCGGGAAGCGCGGCTACTTTAGTTTCTTACGCAGCGGCTTAAACGCCGCCTTGATGTCTTTGAAAGACTCGGCGTAATCATCCAGCGCCTTCAGCCCGATGGTGCGCTCGCGTTGATAGAGCAGGCCATAGCCAAAGGTATTTTCCCCACGGCGGCGAGCGGAATCTGCCAGTTCGAGTAGCTTATCGCGCGAGGTCACGGAATCTTGGAAATCACCGAGCACCGACTGCATCTGCTTGCAGGCCTTATAGAGACGCTTGGTCTTAAGGTTGGTGGCAGAACCAGCTGCTTCTGCTGCATAACGCAGCTTCTTTGCAGCCTTACGCATATCGTGGAAATAGTCCTCGCGCTCGTGCAGGGACAGCTCCGGGTTATCCCAATTCTCTACGGCCTTCTTATGGCGCTTGACCAGCTTGTTATAGGCCTTTTCAAGGTGCTGCGCCATCACAGTGTCCATGTCCGCGGACTTGTCCTTGGACTTCTTCTCTGGCTTCTTTTTGGCCTTCTCTGCAGCAGCCGCGTTATCCTCGCGGGACTCGGAAGAAGCAGCGCCTTCCTCCGTAGAGGACTGTTCTTCCGTCTGCTCCGCATCATCATTTACCGGAGCGGATTCCTGTTGCTTATCGGCCGTTGGCGGATCCGCGAGCAAGCGGTCGAGCGACTCTAGCAGCTCGAGGTAACGCTCGGAATCAAGGGCGGCGATAACGCGACGGTGCGCACGGCGGTAGGCGGTGCCCATATCCTGCGCAATGTGCTCGCGGGTGGAATCATCCAAGGTGTCAGAATCTTCGGACTCCAACAGCTTCTGCCAGCGCTCTTCAACAACCTCCGCATCGCGAGCAACGCCCAAAATGCCAGCGAGCTCCTTCAGATCGGCTTCAATTTTTTCGATTTCTGGTCCGACCACGATGCCATGGAAGGTCTGAAGGTGGCTGCGCAGCTCGCGGGTAGCTACACGCATCTGATGCACCGAGTCCCACTCATCGCGGCGCACACGTGGATCATAATCAACCAGCTTGTCGCGGTTAGCTTGCAGTGCGGTGATCACGGCGGCGGCAGGGGAATCCGGGTCCACGTCCGGCGATACCAGGGCCGGGGGAAGCGGGGCGTTGGCATAAGAATCACCCAAGGCCGATTTCAGCTTGGATGGGGAAGAAGATACGCGTGCACCGGCACCGATGAGAAGAGAGGTAGCACGGCGAATGAACTGCGTTCCTTCCTCGGTACCAGGTAGCTCACCTGCGAGCTCTACTTCCCATTCGCGCCACGACTGTTGCTCGCCGCCGGGAAGGAAGGAAAAGGCGGTGACGTGGTCATCGCAAAACTCTGCCACTGGCTTATTATCGGCATCTGCCAAGACCATCTCGGTGCGCTTGTTGTCTACCTGAGCAATTGGGGTGAGCTCGTTGTGGCGGACAATGGAGCGAACCTGATGGAGCAGCTCGCTAGGAACTTCATAGCGGCCATCGACAGGCTCTCCCAATTCTGCGTGGATTTCGGTGCGGCCAGCCTCGCTAGGAATCTTGATATGCCAGCCATCATCATTGCCACCGGTGCGGCGGCGGAGGGTGACCTTAGCGTGGGTGAGGCGGAGGTCTTCAGTGTCGTAGTAGATGGCCGAAAGAGCGTGGTGGCGCGTGTCTGCGACGTGGTCAACTCCCTCAAGGCGGGTCAGTTCAGGGAGCTGAGTGGACTCGGCTACGGAGAATTTCGCTTCAACTTCGAGAAAAGACTGTGTAGACATTCACGTACCTTCTACTTTCTAGACCTAATCAATCTCATCGGTGATCTTACCTGTAATGACCTCGTTGCGGTGCCATACTCTGCCCCCGTTCGCTAGCAGGGAACGGGGGCCAAGAACCGTATCAAACAGGGGAAATTACCGTGTAATTTCTGGAACTGAACCGAGCCCTGAGGCGTCACCTCCCAAGTGAGATTTATCGGCAGCGGCAATGCCATCGTTGATGCCGTGCAGACTGTTCATTGATAGCGACATCTCTGTGAGATTGGGAAAGAGGCGGTTGCGGGTATCGATGGCGTGATCGGTGCGTGCTTGCAAAGCGGGAAGGGTTTGGGTGGCTATAGCCTCTGCATGGTGAGAGCAATACTGAGAATCACGCAGGTTTTCAGCAATTCCGTCCTCATTGGCTTGGGTGAGCAATTCACCGATGCGGGCGGCATAAGACAGGCGGAAGCTGCGGCGATATGCGGCAGTGGAATTAGTAGCGCGGGCGATTTCCGCGCCATCGCCGTTACGCATAAACCAGTCGCATTGGCGGTTGAGGGAGGCAAAGAGGTCGGCGCAATGGGCGGCGTCGGCAGGAGCACCAATCACACAGGCTAGGCCTTTGTCATGGATGAGGAGCGTGGTGCATCCATTGGCGTCAGAGATGGTGCTGAGCAGGGAAGCCTGGTGCTTGATATAGGGCGGGTGGATGTGCACGCGGTGGGAAATGAGATTGGGGAGCTCGGAAGTAAGCAGATCCTCGATGCGATACTTCTGTTGCAGGGACTGCGCCTTAGAAATCAGAACCTCGGCCTCGTCTTCAAAACTGGTGGACTCAGCCTTGCGTAAAAGGCCTAGGACCTTTGCGCGAATTTTGCGTTGTTTATCGCTAAGCCCGTCTTCTCGCAAGGATTCACCAGAGGCCAAAAGTTCAGTATCGCGCAGCCTAGGCAGGTGGATGAGCTCTTTCATAATGGCGCGCAGCTTATCGCGCGGAATGAAATTTTCGTCCGGCGGTGCCATTTGTAGCCAGGCCTTGCGTAAGGCAGGGGAGGTAATTCGTGCCGGCACATGGGGGCTAGCACGGTAGATAATGGGGTAAGCATGCGGGCCTAAGATGTGCTCTAAATCCGCCGGTGCCCAACCATGTTGCGCGGCGGTGATGAGGCGTTCGATTACGTGAGTAGAAAGGTCATCGCAGTGGGTGGTCATAAAACTTCGTCCTTTAAGAGGTGTACGTGTGTTCGCTTGCTTCCTCAGCAAAGCATGCACCTCAGTTGGCACATGAAGGAAAAGCCCCCGCTTGATACCCCCTAGATACTCTTGCGACCTGCGCATTTTACCCTGGAAAAACTGTCGCATGAACTGCACATCCCTCGGAGGTGAGCCGGTAAGGTCTAAGGCATGAATAGCCAACACGAATTTGTCCTGCGAACCGTTGAGGAACGCGATATCCGCTTTATCCGCCTGTGGTTTACGGATATTTTGGGCGCCCTTAAATCCGTGGTCATGAGCCCATCCGAGCTAGAATCGGCCTTTGAAGAAGGTGTTGGCTTCGATGGTTCTTCCGTGGAAGGGTTCTCCCGTATCTCTGAGTCTGACACCATTGCGCTGCCAGATCCCTCCACCTTCCAGATTCTGCCCTTTGATATGGATGAGCCGGACCTGCAATCGGCCCGCATGTTCTGCGATATCGCGCAGCCGGACGGCCAGCCCTCCATGGTGGATCCGCGCCATATCCTGCGCCGCCAGGTCACCGAGGCCGCCAATGATGGATTTACCTGCATGGCCTCACCAGAAATCGAGTTCTACCTTTTTGAGCGTGGCCGCGAACTCACGGACTTGGTACCGACCGATAATGGTGGTTATTTCGACCAGGCTACGCATGATACCGCCCCGCTTTTCCGTAGGAAGGCGATGCTGGCGCTGGAATCACTGGGAATTGCCACGGAGTTTAGCCATCACGAAACCGCACCGGGGCAGCAAGAAATTGATCTGCGCCATGCAGACGTGCTGACCATGGCTGATAACATCATGACCTTCCGGCACGTAATCAAACAGGTGGCAACCAACTCAAACGTGCGCGCCACCTTCATGCCCAAGCCTTTCGAGCATCTGCCAGGCTCTGGCATGCACACCCACTTGAGCCTTTTTGAAGGCCAATCTAATGCCTTCCACGATCCGGACGATGAATTTTCCTTGTCGCAGACTGGCCGACAGTTCATCGCCGGAATCCTGGAACACTCCACGGAAATGTCCGCCATTGTTAATCAGTGGACAAATTCCTATAAGCGCCTGATGTTTGGCAACGAGGCACCGGGTTCAGCAACCTGGGGCGTGTCTAATCGCTCTGCGTTGGTCCGCGTGCCTACCTACCGGCTTACTAAGGAAGATTCCCGCCGGGTAGAAATTCGTTCTATTGATGCCTCCATGAACCCGTACTTGGGTTATGCGGTGCTCTTGGCAGCTGGTCTGCGAGGCATCCGGGAAGGCTACGAACTCGATGATCCAGCTGAGGACGATGTCCACCAGCTCACCCGCCGCGAACGCCGGGCAATGGGATATAAGGATCTGCCCACCAGCCTGGATCAGGCTTTGCGCGAGTTTGAAAAATCTGAGTTCATGGCGGAGGTCTTAGGCGAGCACGTCTTTGAGTTCTTCCTGCGCTCCAAGTGGGATGAGTGGCATCGCTATCAGAGCCAGATCACCACCTTTGAGCTGCGCAATAACCTGAATTTCTAGGAGAATAATGCGTCCTGCTGCTGTGCCTTCACCGGCCACGCTTGGCCTTACCCACCCGCATGCTGCTTCGGATATTGAGCAGCTGGGCTGGAATAACCCAGAATCGGTCAATCTTTTGTGGACCCTTGCGGCCGTGGGGGATCCAGACTTGGCCCTCAACAATCTGATCCGCATTTATGAGCAAGTCCCAGAGCTCGATGAGGCTGTGCGCACCGATGAAACGGTGCGCGTGCGCCTTTTTGCCCTGCTGGGTGCTTCCACCGCATTTGGCGATCACCTCGCGGCAAACCCTGAGCTGTGGCGAGAGCTAGAAAAGCCTCTCCCGCAGCCCGAAGAGATGCTGCAGATCCTGCTCAGCGCTGTCGACGCCCGGCCCGCGGAATTTGCTCAGGATATTGACCGGCCCGATCCGGCGCGAGAGGATCTTGGCGCGCCGGGCACCTACCGCGCCGGCGAGGGAGAGCATAAGCAGGCGCTGCGCACGACCTACCGCACGTTAATGATGCGCATTGCCGCCTGCGATGTGGCCGGTACCTTCCATGCACGCAAGGGCCAGACCACACCCCAGCCGGAGGTAGGATTCCGCCAGATTACGGCGCTGACCACCGCGCTTGCCGACGCCGCCTTAACCGCCTCCCTTGCCTGCGCTGTGCGCACCATCTACGGGGACGAGCCTGTAGACGCGCAACTAGCAGTCATGGCGATGGGAAAGTGCGGTGCGGGGGAGCTGAACTATATCTCTGATGTGGACGTCATTTTCGTCGGCAGTGAGGCAACCCCACGGGCCATGCGCCTGGCGGCGGAGTTCAATCGCATTGGCTCCACCACCTTCTTCGAAGTAGATGCGAACTTACGCCCGGAAGGAAAATCGGGTGCTTTGGTGCGCACTTTGGAATCACACGTTGCCTACTACAAGCGGTGGGCGGAGACTTGGGAATTCCAGGCGCTCCTGAAAGCGCGTGCGATGACCGGTTACCTACCACTGGGGCAGGACTATCTGGATCAGATTCGCCCGATGGTGTGGACGGCCTCCCAGCGCGAGTCCTTTGTGGAAGACGTCCAGGCCATGCGCCGCCGCGTGCTGGCTAATGTTCCTGCAGAACTAAAGCATCGCGAGCTGAAGCTGGGCGTGGGTGGCCTGCGTGATATTGAATTTGCAGTCCAGCTCTTGCAATTGGTGCACGGGCGTTCCGATGAAACGCTGCGCGCATTATCCACAGTGGATGCGCTGGAGGCATTGGTTTCGGCAGGGTATGTCGGCCGTGAGGACGGCACCCAGCTCATTGAAGCCTATGAGTTTTTACGCTTGCTTGAGCACCGATTGCAATTGGAGCGCTTCCGGCGAACGCACACGCTGCCGGATAGTGATGATGAAGACGGGATGAAGTGGCTGGCGCGCATCGCCGGCTTTTATCCGCAGGGCACTCAATCTGCAGCCGAGCGCATGCTGTCGCACCTGCGCCGGATTCGCCTGCGCATCTCCGAGCTGCATTCGCGCCTGTTTTACCGGCCACTTCTTAATTCTGTGGTCACCATGTCCGCCGATGAGCTGAAGCTCTCGCCCGAGGCCGCCAAGCTGCAGCTGGCCGCGTTGGGTTATAACCATCCAGACCGCGCCTTTGAGCACCTGACTTCCCTGGCGGCAGGAACCTCACGCAAAGCACGCATTCAGGCGATTTTGCTGCCCACCTTGATGGAATGGCTTTCCGATACCGCAGACCCAGACATGGGCCTGCTGAACTATCGCAAACTCTCCGAGGCTGCGAACGATAGGTCATGGTTTTTGCGCATGCTGCGCGATGAAGGAATTGTGGGCCAGCGGCTCATGCACATCCTGGGCACGTCACCGTTTACCTCGGATCTGATTATTAGCGCGCCGGATTCGTTAAAGCAGCTTTCTGACGGTGCCACTGGCCCCAAGCTGCTGGAAACCAAGCCCGACCAGGTCTCCAAAGCACTGGTTAATTCCAGCAAGCGCCACGCCGACCCGGATAAAGCGGTGGCGGTGGCTCGCTCGCTGCGCCGGGTAGAGCTTGCCCGCATTGCTAGTGCGGATTTGCTGGGCTTTATGCCGGTCAAGCAGGTGTGTTATGAGCTATCTACCATTTGGGATGCCGTGCTGGAAGCTGCCCTTCGCGCCGAGGTGCGGGCATGGCGCCTAGCCAACGAGGATGCGGAGCCACCAGCGCGCATTGCCGTCATTGGCATGGGCCGGCTGGGAGGCATGGAGCTGGGCTTCGGCTCAGATGCGGACGTGCTCGTGGTAGCAGAACCCGCCGAACAGGATGCTGACTCTGCTGCAGAAGGGGAGGCAGTGAAGTGGGCCATCGGGATCGTCGATAAGCTCCGGCGCCGCTTGTCTAAACCCTCGGGAGACCCGCCACTGGATGTCGACTTAGGCCTGCGTCCCGAAGGTCGCTCCGGTGCGGTGGCGCGCACTATCTCCTCCTATGAGCGTTACTACCGCGAATGGGGCGAGTCCTGGGAGCTACAGGCTTTGTTGCGCGCGGCCTTCGTTGCTGGGGATAAAGAGGTAGGCGAGCGCTTTATATCCATGGTGGATAACTTCCGCTATCCAGAAGGCGGCGCCAGCGCATCTACCATTCGCGATATTCGGCGCATGAAGGCACGTGTGGACAATGAGCGCCTACCGCGCGGCGCGGACCGCAATACTCACACCAAGCTTGGCCGCGGTGCGCTAACCGATATTGAATGGACCGTTCAGCTACTGACGATGATGCATGCCCACGAGTACGCCGAGCTCCACGATCCGTCTACGCTGCGCGTGCTTGATGCTTTGGAAGAAACCGCTATCCTTTCCGCCGGGCAGGTATCTGACCTGCGCGAAGCCTGGCTTATGGCTACCGACGCCCGCAATGCGCTAGTGCTTGTGCGCGGCAAGCGCGTGGACCAACTGCCTGGACCTGGCCCGCAGCTGGCCCAAGTAGCCGGTGCCGCCGGATGGGCACCGGAAGATAACCAGGAGTTTTTGGAACACTATTTGAAACTAACCCGGCATGCCCGCAAGGTAGTCGATGAAGTCTTTTGGGGCGAGGAGGAATCCTTCGAGCATTCTTAGAGTTGCCCTTGAAAATCCCCGGTGTGAGCACTGCGGCCTTACTTTTTGCACTGCCGGACTCTAGAGTGGGATGGGAAAGAGGAAGGACTGGCTAGTTATGTCTTTTAAGCTGCAACTTGATGTGGATAACGCCACGGTAGGCGAGCTATCCGCATTGCTTTCCGCTGCGCGTGCCGCGGGCGTGCGCGACGGCGACGCCCTCCACCTTGATGGCACCACAGTGACCATTGAGGTCTCCACACCCCGGGAACAAAAACCCACACCGCCGAGCCCGGAATCAGCGCCGCAAAATTCCCGCCAAACCCCTCGCTCATGGGGCCGCGCCGACCGCATAGGGGAGGCCACCATTCGCTCCATCATTGATGCCCTCAATGATCGTGGCGAGAACCCGCGCGGCAATGACTACGGTTCTTTTAGCGATGGCGCTGGTTTCCATGGCTAAAATCAGTGGGGTACACCGCCGCAAACTCATCTATCTATGGGTCTTTGTGGCCGTGGCCGTCATCGTGGCCATCGCAGTAGGGGTATGGGCAACCAACCGCGACAATCCACCCAAAGGGACAAAGACTGTGGGCGAGGCCGTGGCCGGTGGCGTAGTCCAAGAAGACGTTCCTGCGCAGGTCAATGGTGCCATTAAGGACGATGATTCCACCGATGCTAACCGGGTGACCTCCCTAGCTAAGGCATTGGGCATTCCCCTAAAATCCGTCCCGCGAGATATTACCCAGACCGAAAACGGTAAGTCTGATGTGCGCGTGTACCTTGAGCGCGAGCTGAGCAGTGCAGTGGAAGCCGGTGACATCAGCGAATCCGATGAAAAAGCGGTTCTCGTAGCTTTTGAGAGGGGCCTTGTTATGCCGGCTAGTGATGGGATCGTGGCGGAAAGCTACCCGGCAAACTAGCCGGGCTTAACTGCGAACTGGGGATGAAAATTCAGGCAACCCGCAGCCGGGCGGCATGGCCTTGGCAGTAACTCTTCCTAAGGTAAAACATCACAAATCGGTAACGAGCAGGGTGCTCGGTGCCGAAGCCTTTGGAGGAGACTATGACTTTCAAGACCACGCTATCGACCGCGGTGGGAGTAATCGCCGCCATCGCCATCCCCATCACCGGTGGGGTAGGAGTGGCCTATGCCGTCAATACCGTGCCGGCCGATACCATCGCCCAATCACTTCCCACTGGTGAACTGGCCGGCCACCTGAAAAACTTTGGTGCGGAAGCTACACGTGAAGACGCGCTGCGCATATTGGATGAGCTGAATTAGTCTAGAGGCCATGCTGATTGATGCCCTAAGCCTGAAATTTAAGCCCGATGACTACAGGGCAAAGCTGCCGGTATTCGATTACTTGGCCGACCTAGGAAGCTTTAAGCTGCGGAGCCCGGTAACCGTCTTCGTGGGGGAAAACGGCATTGGTAAATCTAGTTTGCTCGCCGGCGTGGCCAGTGATTTGGGCTGCTCTCCCGAAGGCGGACGGATGGACGATCCCGATGAAATCGTTCCCCGCAGCCCCATTCGCTGCGTCACGGATAAAGTCATCCAACGCGCCTATTTCCTACGCGCTGAAAAACACGAGCATCTAATTGCACGCGGAGATTCATCGGACGAACGGGCAGGACGCTCCACCTTGTCCCAGAATGTAGATTTATCTCGCCGCTCGCACGGACAATCCGTCTTCGACATGCTCTATGAGCACATCAATGGCCAAGGCGTATATGTCCTTGATGAGCCAGAATCGGGACTTTCCGTTATCCGGCAGCTGGCCCTAGTGGGGGAAATAGCCCAAGCGGTTGACCGCGGCGCGCAGATAATCATCGCCACGCACTCGCCAATTCTTTTGGCCTGCCCGGGGGCAGACATTGTGGAACTAAACGATACTGGCTTTGAACGCATCGCCTTCGATGAGGCGGAAGCCGTGGCGGCTACCCGTGAGCTTTTAGCGGATCCTGAAGGAACCATCCGCTTTATTGTCAACCCCGAGTAACCAAGCTCTGGCTTTTAAGAAACTTCCACGATGGTGACAGAAGGCCCATCCTCGCCAGCGCGGCGCCGCAGGAAGTGGGTGACTACCACACCAATCATGCCGACCACCCACACGGCTAGCACCGCCGCGGAGGCCGCAGTGAAATCCAGCATGGAGTAGTTAGGGGCAGCAGAGGAATGGTCCAGCACCATGCCGAAGAGTTGAGCGCCCAGCATGCCGGAGGTAAACCCGCCCATATTGCCCAGGCCCGTAGCAGTGGCCACCACGGATCGATCCATGCGCTCGCGCACGATATCGAAGCCATAGTTAGCCGTCGGCGTGCAGAGCGCGGTAACGAAGGACACCACCAAAATCGCGGCCAAACCACTGTCGGTGCCGAAGGTAAAGAAAATGAGCCAGGTCAGAACGTGGACCGCTACAAAACCCAGGCTGAGCCACGGGCGAATATGCTGTGCACGGGAAGAAATCTTGCCGTGCAATGGGCCGACAAGGACCAAAAATACCGCCAACAAGGTAAGCACCAGGCTGGACTTCGCCTTGGATAGCTCCATTCCTTGGGTCATCATTGGCATTCCCCAGAGCATGACAAAGACGATGAGCGGGAGCATACCGATGTAGTGAATGAAGTAGGCCTGCCATGCCACTGGGGAGCGGAATACTTTCTTCAGGCGCGCCGGGATGCTGGTGGCTTGAGAGTTGGGCGGTTCTTTTTCCGTGGGGATAATGCCCAGCTTTTCCGGTGAATCTGCCACCGCCACAATCGCGGCGATGGCCACGAGAATGCCCACCGCACCAAGGGTAACGAAGGCGGCGGTCCAGCCGGCTGCGCCCAGCAACCACAAGAAAGGCACTGCGGAGATGAACTGGCCCATTTGCCCGAGCGACGAGGTCACCTGGGTAAACATTGGCGTGCGGTGCAGCGGGAACCAATAGGGAAGGATGCGCATCACGGAGAGAAACGCCGTGGCATCGCCCGCGCCAATAAGTATGCGGGCAGCGATGGCTACGCCGTAGCTGGTGGTAAAACCCAGCACTACCTGGCCGATGCCCATGATGACGGCGCCGACTACCAGGAGTAGGCGTGGGCCAAATTTATCGATCAATATGCCGGTAGGAATTTGGGCTAGGGCATACACGCCCAGCTGCACGGAGGTAAAAACAGCGATACGGCCGGCATCAACATCGAAGCGCTCAATAGCGTCCAGGCCGGCAACGCCAAAAGAGGTACGGCCAGTAATCGCTACGAGGTAGACCGCCATGGCGGCCACCCAAATGCCTAAAGCTTGAGTGGTAATGACTTCTCTCGGATTCGGCTGCGACATGGCTGATACCTTACGCCTTAACTACTAAGATTCTTTTGTGTGAAGTATATTTCGACCCGCGATACCGCCCGTCAGCCCGCATCTTTTACGGATATTCTCCTTGGCGGGCTCGCTCCCGATGGAGGTTTGTACCTGCCAGAGAGCTACCCGCAGTTGGATTTCGCCACTTTAAATTCATGGCGCACGCTCCTTGCGGATGAAGGCTATGCGGCACTCGCGGCCGAGGTGCTCAAGCTTTTCATTGACGATATTCCAGCGCAAGATATCGAGGATATCGCCGCCCGGGCCTATACCAGCCCCAAGTTTGCAAACCCGGAGATCGTCCCCGTTACCGAACTGGGAGAGGGCCTTTTTATCGGGCACCTTTCTGAAGGACCTACTGCGGCATTTAAAGACATGGCCATGCAGCTTTTGGGGGAGCTTTTTGAATATGAGCTCGCCCGCCGCGGCGAGACGCTGAATATTTTGGGCGCCACCTCCGGTGATACGGGCTCTTCAGCAGAGTATGCGATGCGAGGTCGCCAGGGCATTCGCGTTTTTATGCTCACCCCGGCCGGCCGCATGACGGCCTTCCAGCAGGCACAGATGTTTGGCCTGGATGACCCGAATATCTTCAATATCGCCCTTGATGGCGTCTTTGATGATTGCCAGGATGTGGTCAAGGCGGTCTCGGGAGATGCCGACTTTAAGTCCACCTACCGTATCGGTGCGGTCAATTCCATTAACTGGGCGCGGCTTATGGCCCAGGTGGTCTACTACATCTCCTGCTGGCTGAAGGTCACCGACAATGCCGAGCAGAAGGTTTCCTTCAGCGTTCCTACCGGCAACTTTGGCGATATCTGCGCCGGCCACATCGCCCGCCAGATGGGGCTTCCCATCGATCGCCTCATCGTGGCTACCAATGAAAATGACGTGCTAGATGAGTTTTTCCGTACCGGAAACTACCGTCCGCGTCCTGCGGCAGAGACCATGGCTACGTCTTCGCCGTCGATGGATATCTCGCGTGCCTCTAATTTTGAGCGGTTTGTGTTCGACCTGCTCGGCCGCGATGCAGCCCAAGCCGCGGAGCTTTTTGGCACGAAGGTCAAAGAGGGCGGTTTCAGCCTCAACCAAGAGAAGATCGCCGCAGCCGGTCAAGAATATGGATTCCTATCTGGCTCCTCCAGCCACGCCGATCGCCTCGCCACCATCAAAGACGTACACGAGCGTTTTAACTACCTGGTGGATCCGCACACAGCCGATGGCATTAAGGTCGCCCGCGGCGCGCAGCGCGAAGGCGTGGAAACGCCCATCGTATGCTTGGAGACTGCACTGCCGGTGAAGTTTACGGAGACCATCACAGAGGCCATTGGCTCTGCCCCCGAGCCGCCTGAGCGTTTTGCTGGCATTCTCGATACTGAGCGGCATGTTAAGGACTTGCCCAATGATGCTGCGGTGGTCAAGGATTACATCACCACGTCGATTCAGAAAACGGAGGTTTAGCTCATGGCCCTAGAAAATTTTGCCGGCCCGGAACACTACACCGAGTTTGACCCAGAAAAGTTCATCCGCGATCTCAAGGCCCAGGCGGAGATGGCTAAGGATGAGGATGCTAAGGACGACGCCGGGGATGCGGGCGCGGATAGCAACTAGCGTTGGTGCAGTCTGCACGGCCGTGCTCCTCGCGGCCTGCAGCCCGATTCGGGGTGGGGAAGAACCAAGTTTTTCTGCCCTGTCTTATAAAAACCTCATTCCTAATGAGGCCTATTCTCCGGCCGTGGCGCCGATCGCGCCGGGCACGGCTCTTGAGCTCTCCGGCGATGACCCGCAGCCAGGCGCTTATTTCCAGTACCACTCTTGTACGGCGGCATGGTCATTTACGCTTGCCGACGCCCGCACCATCGCCGTTACCGCCGGCCATTGCGGCAAACCTCACGATAAGGTCTGGGCTGGCTCTGCCGACGGTGAGTTCAAATACCCCGCCGAGCCCATTGGTGAGGTCATTTATTCTGATATCTACGCCGAAAAGAGTTATGACCTCGACGTAGCTTTTATCGAAATCACCGGCAGTGCTGATTACTATGTCCCCGGGGAGGTAGACAATACCGTCGCCACCTCGCTGGCTCATCTGCCACAGAAGGTGTGCAAGCTGGGCGTGGTTACTAATGAGACGTGTGGATCGGTTTCGCATGATGCGGAAATTGCGCAGCTTACCTGGCAGGACCGCCAGTGGGATTCGCTTGCTGCACGGGCACACGTGTGCAGTACCAATGGCGATTCGGGCGGGCCGGTCTATGGCGAGGTAGAAGGCAAACAGACCATCGTGGGCGTGGTCTCCGGAACGACGCAATCCCTCGAAGAAGGGCGCTCCTGCGAGAACACACAGACGGATATGGAGCTGACTTTCACCTTGGCTACCGATATTCAACGGCTTGCCAAGAAGGTTCTAGGCCCGATGGCCTAGATCGGCGGCACTGGTCTACCCTAGGTGGCATGCCGACTCCAGATTTCATTGTTCAGCTGCGCGAAAAGATTGGTCACGATCAGATCTTCGTGCCGGCCTGTAGCGCCATTATCCTCCGCGATGTACCCGCAGACGCCGCATTGTGGGAGGTTCCTTCCGTGCTCCTAGTCAAGCGCTCCGATAATGGTGTGTGGACACCGGTGGAAGGAATCTGTGAGCCGGGCGAGGAAATTACCACCACTGCGCTGCGAGAGGTCAAAGAAGAAGTCGGACTCGAGGCCAAGGTGGAAGCGCTTTTGGGCGTAGGGCAAACCGGCCCAGTGACCTATCCCAATGGCGATGAGTGCACCTTCATGGGAACGGCGCTGCGAGTGTCGGTAGCGGATGGCGCAGAGCCGGTCATCAGTGATGAAGAAAATACCGAGGCGGATTGGTTCTCGGTGGCGAAGCTTCCCGATAGCGTTTCGCGCCGCCACCGCCTCATGATTGCTGACGCAGTAGCCCAGATGAAACATCCCCGCGGCTTTGTTCCACGTATGGGCTGGATGAAGCGCAGCGAGCAACCAGGGCTTTAGGTCGGCTTTGTTGCGGCGTCGGCAAGCAGCTTGCACAGATGCTGCGGATTGCGGGCGGCGATAAGCTCTTGTGCAATGCAGTCGCGCGCAGTGGCGATGTCTTCTTTATCGCCGCAGGCAATCACCGCAGTATTGATGGTGATGAGGACCTTGCCCTGTCGCGCCAACTCATAGAAAAACGGGCAATCATCTGCACTCCAGCGCCATGCTGTGGCGTAGAAGTCCCGTGCGCCTTGGCCCAGCCACGACGTCTCCAAGAGCAGGTGCTCGCCGTAGAGATAGATGCCGTTTCGCTGCACGCCGGCGAGTACCTGTCTTACTGCAGTCAGATCCGCGCGCTCCCAAGGGATGAAGGTGATGGGGCTGGAGCTATGCATCAGCGGCGACCGGTGCGGCGCTTCCCACCTTCAAAGCTGGCGTCTCGCATAGCGGTTGCTCCTTTTATTGGCCTGTAGTGATAAGTGGCTCTTCAGGGCCTGTTTCCTTTTTGCCTTCCCATACCCAGCTCAGGAAGCGGGTGGAGCACAGCATCCAGTGTGCGGTGAGGAGAACCGGGATGGTGAGCGCAATGGCGTCGATAAGCTCGGAGCCATTGACCAATGCCAGCTGGTGGCCGCCCATGCTGACGGTTCCCGGCGGGAAGGTGCACGACCACCAGGCAGGGGAGTAGGGGACCCACCGAGCTACGTTGGGATAGAAGGTAAACATCGCGTAGATGGATAGCGGAATGGCGATGATGAGGGCAGTCAGGCCGTAATAAATGGATACCGGGCCGGGGAAAAGAATCTGCATAGCCGTGGTGGACTGGCCTACCACGCCTAGTGGTACCCAGGCAGTGGCTGATTTCGCGCCGGTAAAATCCACCTTGCCGTGCCATGCGGCCCAGTACACGCGAGCGAAGGTCGGCACCGCTGTCACCAGGGACATGAAGAAAAATATCGTGCCCATTACGTGGTAGAACTGGCCGTAATCGTGAGCCAGCCAACCAGAAACCGAGGCCGAAATCATGGGGCCAACCAGTGGCAGGCCCCAGGTGAACTTCGGCTCGCCATCAAAGCGCGTGAGCTGGATAGCCCACGTGATAACCGTAATTGGGCCACCGATCCAAAAGCCGACGAGGCGGAAAGTAGGAATGTCTGTGAGCCCGGAAAGCGCGGCGCCGAGCGCCAAGATTCCGATGAAAAACATCGACCATTCCGCCATCGTGGTGCGCTCGAAGCTGGGATGGCGGTAGCGCAAGAAACCCGCGGTGAGGACGACAAAGATGACGCAAGCAATGGCGGCAAAAATGCCAGCCAGGACCATCATGCCTTCTTCCACGAGTAGGCGCGAAACGATGGAGGTGCCCATGAGGCTGCCTCCCCACGCGGGGCCAGGGGCTGGGAGTTGGCGGAATCTATCAGTCACACCCACATGTTAATTTCTTTCGGTCGGGTTATCAGAATTTTGCTCTCGTTTGGGCTGGTGAGAACTCTCGCTAAGTATGGATTTAGGGGCGGGGGTCAAGCCTAGATCATCTTGTGGCATCGATCGCATCTCGCGGGGTCGGCTTAGAAAAAGCAAGTCCCGAGACCCACTGAAGGTCTCGGGGCTGAGCTTTGTAGGCGCGTGCCCTTTCGTCCCCTATAGGACGCTGGCTAGCGCAGCTTTAGCAATCGAAATACATCTCAAATTCCTGCGGGGTCGGGCGCAGGCGAACGGGGTTAATCTCGTTCTCGTACTTGTAGTTGATGTAGGTCTCGATGAGATCCTCGGTGAAAACATCGCCTTCGGTGAGGAAGTCCATGTCCTCCTGCAGGGCCTTGAGGGAAGCCTCGAGGGAGGTCGGGGCCTGCGGGATGGATTCAGCTTCTGCAGGCGGCAGCTCGTAGAGGTCCTTATCTACCGGAGCGTGTGGCTCGATGCGGTTCTTTACGCCGTCGATGCCGGCCATCATCATGGCGGCAAAGCCCAAGTACGGGTTGCCGGATGGATCCGGAGCGCGGAACTCGATGCGCTTGGCCTTCGGGTTGGAACCGGTAATCGGGATACGGATTGCAGCGGAGCGATTGCGCTGGGAGTACACCAGGTTAATCGGAGCCTCGAAGCCCGGCACCAGGCGGTGGTAGGAGTTCAGCGTCGGGTTGGTGAACGCAAGCACAGCACCAGCGTGGTGGAGGATACCGCCAATATAGTAGCGGGCGATATCGGAAAGACCTGCGTAGCCAGCCTCGTCGTGGAAGAGAGGCTTGCCGTCCTTCCACAGGGACATGTGGGCGTGCATGCCGGAACCATTATCGCCAGCCAACGGCTTGGGCATGAAGGTGGCGGTCTTGCCCCACTGCGCTGCGGTCTGCTTGACCACGTACTTGAAGGTCTGAATGTCATCGCCCGCGTGCAACATGGAATTGAAGCGGTAGTTGATTTCGTTCTGGCCGGCGCCCACCTCGTGGTGGAAGCGCTCGATGTGGAAGCCTACCTTTTGCAGGTTTTCCACCATGGCGTCGCGCACTTCACCGTGCTTGTCATACGGCGCGGTGGGGAAGTAGCCGCCCTTCAGGCGGGTCTTGTAGCCGGTGTTCGGGGTGCCGTCGAAGTTGGTTTCGCTATCGCGGTTCCACCAACCTTCATCGGAATCAACCTCGTAAAAGCCGTGCTGGACGTCGGTGCCAAAGCGTACGGAGTCAAAGAGGTAGAACTCGGCCTCAGCGCCAAAGTTGCAGGTATCGGCGATGCCGGTGGACTGCAGGTACTCTTCCGCCTTGCGCGCGATGTTGCGCGGGTCGCGGGAGAACGGTTCAAAGGTAAATGGGTCGTGGACGAAGAACTTGATATTCAGGGTCTTGGCCGTGCGGAACGGATCAATATGCGCGGTGGCTGGATCCGGCAGCAGGGTCATATCGGACTCATCGATGGTGGTGAATCCGCGGATAGAGGAGCCGTCGAAAGCGAGGCCGCTTTCGGCATCTTCTACGGTGAACTCTTCTGCTGGGATGGAAAAGTGGTGCTCGGTGCCTGGGACGTCCGTAAAGCGGATATCGACGAACTTTACGTCCTCGTCCTGAATAAATTGGACGATGTCCTGCACTGTCTCGAAAGACACGTTTGTCTCCTCGTTGTTGACCGGTAATTGTCTCTCTATAGCCTACTAGGTTCTCGCCTTAGGCATCGCGATTCCCCTCGTTTCACATCTCACTTTCCGCCCGCTAGATTGGTGAGCATGGCAGATAAGCGTACGTGGCTCGACGGCCCAAATATTCCGGGCGAATACGATGATATGGAAGGCCCCGGTCGCTGGCCGGGAGAAAAGCTGGGTCTTCCGGAGTCCGGACCGGGGTCACTAGCTTCCGTTGGCCGCCGCGCCGGCGCTGTGGCGATTGACTGGATCGTGTGCATGCTCATCGCCAACCTGATCCACATGTTCACCACGGAATTCGGCGGTGTGGCTTTCTTGGGCTACGCCCTGTGGGTCATCATGGGCATCGTGTGTGGTTGGCTCTTTGCTCGCACCCCCGGCATGCTGCTGTTGGGTATGGGCGTGGCGCGACTCGACGTCCCCGGCGCCCGCGTGGGCCTGTGGCGGGCGGCGCTGCGCACGGTGCTCACCGGTGTGCTGTTCCCAGCGGCCATGGTTGATGCGGATGGACGCGGAATGCATGACCGCGCCACCGGTACCATCGTTATTCGCTCCTAAGTCGCCCGGATTTTCCGGGCAAAAGAAAGTCCCTGCCGCACCGTACATGAACTGCTCCCCATTAGTTGGACTGAGAAATCAGTTTCTGACTAGTGGGGAGTACTTTTTATGAGAGCACGAAGTTCTCTGAGTGAACTACAGCGTGAGCAGCTCGTCGAGTTGTTTGAACAGGGCGTGGGCTACACAGCGGCGGCAAATCGGCTTGGTGTTACTTGTGATTCAGTGCGAGTACTTGAACGTCGATTCAAGCTTCATGGCAAGCTATGCCTTGTGGAGAAAACAACCAAGCAGCAGTATTCCTTCGAGGTGAAAAAGGAGGTCGTTGACCGCTTCAACGCTGGTGAGTCCAAGATGGAGCTTGCCCGGGAATTCGGCCTATCGTCAGACCAGCTTGTCACCGGTTGGGTGCGTGCCTGGCGCACGGGTGGTGATGAAGCGTTACGCCCGAAGCGGAAAGGACGGCCGAAAGGCAGTGCCCGCTCGAAACCGTTGACCGAGGAAGATCGCCTACGCCGCGAGGTAGAGAAACTGCGGGCAGAAAACGCGTATTTAAAAAAATTGCGGGACTTGAGGAGCCAGCGACGAGGTTAAAGGTCGAGGCTATCGTCATCCTCAAGTCAGCCCACCGCTTGGAGGACCTGCTGGTTGCGGCAGGTCTTGCCCGGTCCACGTTTTTCTATCACCAACAACGCCTCACCATGGTTGATAAACATGCCCAGCTCAAACAGGCAATCGTCGATGTCTTTGAGCGCATGAACCGTCGTTATGGTTACCGGCGTGTACACGCTCAGCTACGCCGGGAAGGATGGGCGGTCAACCATAAGCTGGTCTACAAGCTCATGAACCAGTTGGGGCTTAAATCCAAGGTCAGGACGAAAAAGAAGTACAACTCGTACAAAGGCACTGTCAGTCACATCGCAAGAAATGTGTTGAATCGATGTTTCACGCCTGATGAGCCAAATACGGTGTGGGCAAGTGACGTTACGGAGTTTCGCGTTGCTGGTACCAAGGTCTACCTGTCGCCGATCATGGACTTATGCGACAGATCGATCGTGTCGTACAGCGTGTCTACCTCACCGAATACGGATTTTACGTCGCAATCTTTGCGCGATGCCATTGCACAACAATCACCAGGTCAAGGCTTGCTTGTACACACAGATCAAGGGTTCCAATACCAGCATTCCAGCTGGCGTGACCTAGTAAAAAGCATCGGTGGTGTGCAGTCAATGTCCAGGAAAGGCAACTGCTACGACAATGCCGTCATGGAAAACTTCTTCGGGCACCTCAAAACGGAGATGTACCACGGTGAAACATTCACCAGCCTGGAAGCGTTCTACCACGCGATCGATGACTACATTGACTGGTACAACAACGAACGCATCCAAAAACGACTCAAGGGCCTGACCCCGATGCAACATCGGAACCAGACCCTTGTGCCCCTAACCGCCTAGAATTAAACCAGTCCAACTTTCGGGGGCTAGTTCAGTAGAGCGCGACCGGGGGATAATCTGTGCAATGGCTCTTAGTCCATCTTGTTGAACGCGGAAGCCATGCCGGACTTCTTGTTGGCTGCAGTGTTGCGGTGGAAGACACCCTTGGACACGGACTTGTCCAGGGCGCGGGATGCCACGCGCAGCTGCTTTTCAGCAGCAGCCTTGTCGCCAGCGGTAACGGCCTCGCGGAACTTGCGGATCTCGGTACGGACGGCGGAGCGAACGCTCTTGTTGCGCTGGCGTGCCTTCTCGTTGGTGATAACGCGCTTCTGCTTGGACTTGATATTTGCCATGGAAAATACCTCTTAGTAATCGAAAGTGATTGACATAGAAACCGACCTACTCGGACTACTCCCGCGGCCAGCAATCGCTGGCATGCTCGGCGCTGGTATTCGAAGAGCGAACCCAAGGTCCTGCCCGCCCCGACCAACGCGCCCGGCAAGTAAGTAACCAACATACAATAGCAGTACCGAACCCGACCTGCCAAAACTCTCAGCATGGCCGCCGTCTGTGCGACTGGTTAGGCCCAGTGGTAGCGCGCGCGTAACCTATTCGCGATTCTTTCGAACCGGCGTTCGGGAAAAAGTGTGCCTTGTCGGCGCACCTGCTCTTCGGAAACCTCCAGCAAGCGGTCGAGGCGCACCCAGCAATCGCACCCGGATTCGTCCCACTCGCCGGCGCCGATTTCCAGCCAGGCGTCGTCAAGCGCATGCTTCGGGTTGGGGGAGATAAGCAAACCCATCACCGTGGTGCGCGTGCGGCCGACAACCAGGATGGCTCGCTCACGTGGCGGGGCCTGCTTGCCTTCGGCCGGGGCCCATACCCAGACCACCTCGCCGGAATCAGCCTGGCCATCCATATCGGGGGAGAAAAATATGGAGCGGGGGTGAGAGGCGGTGGCCTCGACCCGGATATCAGCGGCCTTACGCGGCTCGTGGAACTCGTCCGACCTATCCAGCCCCAACCGGGAATTAATGCGGGTCAGGCCGGTGTCTATGGGCTCGCGCTCGCTGATTCCCAGCGCTTGGCGCAGTCGGGTGAGCATGGCGCTTTTCATGTCGACTATTGTAGACGTATGTCTGAAAACTTTGCGGCCACGACGTTTACGGATCCCGCCCGAATCCGAAACTTCTGCATTATTGCTCACATCGACCACGGCAAGTCGACGCTGGCGGACCGCATCCTGCAGCTATCCAAGGTGGTTGCGGAGCGCGATATGCGTGACCAGTTCCTCGATAATATGGACATCGAACGCGAACGCGGTATCACCATTAAGGCGCAGAACGTACGCCTGCCCTGGGTACCCCAGTCCGGTCCGGACGAAGGGGAGCAGATCGTCCTACAGATGATCGATACCCCCGGCCACGTGGACTTTACCTACGAAGTCTCCCGCGCCCTCGAGGCGTGTGAAGGCGCCATCTTGCTTGTCGACGCCGCCCAGGGCATCGAAGCCCAAACCCTTGCCAACCTGTACCTGGCGATGGAAAACGACCTGGAAATCATCCCGGTCCTCAATAAAATCGACCTGCCGGCCGCCGACCCGGAAAAGTACGCGCTGGAAATCGCCAATATCATCGGCTGCGAGCCAGAAGAGGTCCTGCGCGTATCCGGCAAGACCGGCGAGGGTGTGGTCGAGCTGCTGGACAAGGTCTGCGAGTTGGTGCCGCCGCCGTCCTCCGAGTTCGACGCGGATGCGCCGGCCCGCGCCATGATTTTTGACTCCGTCTATGACACCTACCGCGGCGTTGTCACCTATATCCGCATGGTCGATGGCAAGCTCACCCCGCGCCAGAAGGTCACCATGATGTCGACCAACGCTAACCACGAGCTGCTCGAAATCGGCATCGTGTCCCCCACGATGCAAAAGTGTGAGGGCTTGGGCCCCGGCGAGGTGGGCTACCTGATTACCGGCGTAAAGGACGTGCGCGAGACCAAGGTGGGCGATACCGTCACCTGGTCCAACGGCGGCGCTGAGACTCCGCTTAAAGGCTATAAGGACCCGGACCCGATGGTCTACTCCGGCCTTTTCCCCATCTCCCAGGCTGATTTCCCGGACCTGCGCGATGCTTTGGAAAAGCTGCAGCTTAACGACGCCTCCTTGACCTTCGAGCCCGAAACCTCCGTCGCCCTCGGCTTTGGTTTCCGCTGCGGGTTCTTGGGCCTATTGCATATGGAAATTACCCGCGACCGCTTGGAGCGCGAGTTCGGCCTCGATCTGATTTCTACCGCGCCGTCGGTGACCTACCGCGTGGTGGCCGAAGACGGCGAAGAAAAGTGGGTTCACAACCCGTCGGACTGGCCGGAAGGAAAGCTTAACGAGGTCTACGAGCCAGTGGTGAAGATGACCGTCATCGTGCCCGAGCAATTCGTGGGCCCCACCATGGAACTTTGCCAGTCCAAGCGCGGCCAGATGGGCGGCATGGATTACCTCTCCGAGGACCGCGTAGAGCTGCGCTACACCATGCCGCTGGGTGAAATCATCTTCGATTTCTTCGATATGCTCAAGTCCCGTACCAAGGGCTACGCCTCGCTGAACTACGAGGAGGCCGGCGAGCAGCTCGCGGACTTGGTCAAGGTCGATATCCTGCTCAACGGCGACCCAGTCGACGCCTTTTCCGCCATCGTCCACCGCGATTCCGCACAGTGGTACGGCAATAAGATGACCAAGAAGCTTAAAGAACTCATCCCGCGCCAGCAGTTCGAGGTGCCGGTGCAGGCGGCCATTGGTTCGAAGATCATTGCCCGCGAGAACATCCGGGCCATGCGCAAGGACGTGCTGGCCAAGTGCTACGGCGGCGATATCTCCCGTAAGCGCAAGCTGTTGGAGAAGCAGAAGGCCGGTAAGAAGCGCATGAAGACGCTGGGCTCCGTCTCGGTGCCGCAAGAGGCTTTCGTGGCTGCGCTGTCTACCGACGCCGACGATTAACCCCGTACCCCCTATTGGCAAAGTGGAGCCGAATAGATTCTTAACATTTCGTTAACGGCTCCCGGGGTGCGGCCGGCAAAAGTTCAAAGTGAGCTGCTCCTATAGGGCGTCCCCACGGCCGGGGACGCCCTTTTAATCTAGTTGCAGTCGGTGTTTTGGCGGCGTTAAATTTCGATTCGAAAGCGACCGATGACTCGCCTGGTGAGCCACAGCCACTTTCGACCTGCCCCGCAAATTCTTGACCAAGGTTGGATTTTTAATGAAGCTTCGCTCTCGCGCTGTGGCCCTCTGTGCCGCCGCAGCCGCCACTACGTCCCTTGTCCCCGGCGTTGCCCAGGCAGCCACCACGACCCCAATTGAACACGTCGTTGTCATTTACTCGGAGAATATTTCCTTCGACCACTACTTTGGCACCTACCCAAATGCCCTGAATAAGGACGGCGAAAAGCTGCAGGGCAGCGACAAGGACGCCCCAAAATTTACCGCCAAGAAGGACACCCCTAAGGCGAAAAACCTCGAAAATGATGGCGTAATGGGGGACAAGAACCCCAACTCCGTCAAGCCTTTCCGCATCGGGCCAGACCATGCAGTAACTACGGACCAGAACCACCACTACGGCGATGAACAGGCCGCATATAACGGCGGCAAGATGGACAAGTTCCCGGAGACTGTATCCACAGACATCGATAAGTCCTCCAACGGCTACTATGCCGTGCCAGGCATGACCATGGGCTATTACGACGGCAATACCGTCACCGGAATGTGGAACTACGCGCAAAACTTTGCGATGAACGACAATAGTTACTCCACTATCTTCGGCCCATCCACCCCAGGCGCGCTGAATCTAATTTCCGGAACCGTGGCCGGCGGGACCATGCATGACCCAGCCACGGGCGAGCAGAAGAAGATCGAACCTGGCAAGAACCACGCCCTCGCTGGGGTATCCGAAGATGGCAAGACCGCCACTGTTGTCGGCGACCCAGATCCGCTTTACGACGACTGCTCGAATAACTCTTCCGCCGGCACCAACCAGGTCACCGCGATGCACTCCAAGAACATCGGTGACCAGCTCAATGACAAGGACGTCACTTGGGGCTGGTTCCAAGGCGGCTTCCGGCCAACCGAGGAAGCTACAGACGACGCTCGCGCACGCTGCGGCGCCTCCCACACCACGCTGACCGGCCAGAACCAGACGGACTATAATCCGCACCACCAGCCGTTCCAGTACTACGCTTCCACCGCGAATCCGCACCACTTGGCGCCGTCGAGCGATGACATGATCGGCAAGACTGACCGCGCCAACCACCAGTACGATCTGCAGGACTTCGATACCGCTCTGGAGCAGGGCAACCTGCCGGCCGTGTCCTTCCTGAAGGCTGCCAACTACCAAGACGGACACGCCGGTTACTCCAACCCGCTAGACGAGCAGGCCTTCATCACCCATTACATCAATGAGCTGCAAAATTCCCCAGAGTGGGATTCCACCGCGGTCGTTATCGCCTACGATGACTCCGATGGCTGGTACGACCACAAGGCCCCAGAAATCCGCAATGGTTCCAATGACCCGCATCAGGACAAGGAAATCTGCACCGCCGCCGCAGCAAAGGTAGGCGTTGCCGGCGGAAAGGACGGCCAGTGCGGGCCGGGTACCCGCCAGCCTTTGATGGTTATCTCGCCATACGCGAAGACTAACCACATCGACTCCACTTACACCGAGCAGACTTCCGTCACCAAGTTCATTCAGGACAATTGGGGACTCGGTCGCCTAGGGGGCATTGCCTTTGACGAGCGCGCCGGCGAGCTCAACAACATGTTTGACTTCAACGCCGCCCACAAGGCCCCGAAGCTTTTCTTGAACGAGACCGACGGTACCGTGGCCAAGGACTACGCCTCCATTGAAAAGGTGGATAATTCCTCCCGCGCCGGCACCAACCTCAAGGACGTCGTCGAGGGCATGGACGACCCCAAGGTCACCGAACAGGGCGTTCCCAACATCTCCAAGCTGCACCAAGATGCGAAGCCACAGCCAGGTGCGAATAAGCCCGATGATTCGAGCTCCAGTTCTTCCGCTGGTTCTTCTAAGGGCGGTATCATTGCGGCTATCCTTACGGCTCTGGGCGTCGGCGCAGGGGTTGTCGCTTGGTACATGAATGGCCACCCCGGCCTAGACCTGAAGAAGCTGCAAGATTTTAAGCTCCCGCCATTGCCCAACCTCCCGTTTTAATCAATGAAGACCTTCCATATTGCCACCGCCGCGGTGCTTGCCATCGCGGCCATAGCTCCTACTGCCGTCGCCCAAAGCTCCTTGAGCTCTCTCGGTTCTAGCTCGTCTAGCTCGCGAGACTCGCGGCCGGCGGCGTCGACAAGCACAAGCGCGAAGCCGAAAGAACCACAGCTGAATGTGCGCGACGTGTATTCATGTCCTACGCCGGAGAAGGTACAGGGGCAGGCATCGTGGAAGGTCTATAACACCTCGGGGCTTGCGCTCACCGTCTACGTGGCAGATGATGCGGGCAACGCCTACCAGGTCCTCGAGCGCGTGGGCACCCCAGCCAAGCGCGCCTGGGCCCCGAAACTGCAGGACGGCACATACCACCTCACCTGCGTTTTCCACAATGATTCGGCCGTGAAATCTGATGATTTTGCGGTCACCGGTTCCACCATCACCGATGCTCCCAAGATGGTCCCCATTACTGACCGCGAGGTCGCGGCCGTGGCCATTCAGCAAGCGGCCAGGCAGAAAAAGCGTGTGCCCGAGTTGCAGAAGAAAGCCCACGCTCTTGCTGAAGCCACCTCGAAAGATCGCCGCGCTGCCCAAGCGGCCTACCTTGACTACCTCGAGACCTACCGATCCTTCGACGATTCCAGCGAGATGTGGCCGGGGCCCGGCTTGGAGGGGTACATGGACGTCGAAAAGCTGCTGTGGTCCAAGCGTCCCGTCAAGGATGCGGCGAAGCCTGCCCGCGCGCTTGCCGACGCCGTCGATAAAACCGCCCGCGCCCTCGATACCTCCCATTTCGCCATTCCCGCCCCCGACTACGGGTTGCGCACCCATGAAGTAATGGAGGAATTCGAGCGCTTCGACATGCGCGGCGAACGCGATTTCGGCGCCCATGCCCTGCCCACCGCGCTGCGGGGCGACGTTATTTCAACCCGGCTGACGCTGGATGCCGTCCGCTCCCTTGTCGAGGGCCGTGGGCTCGATACCTCGCCCATCTATGAGCAGCTGGATGAGCTTGACAAGCTCGCCACGAAGTTCGATGAAAAATATGACACCGCTTTTAATAAGTGGTCCCAGAAGGACCGGATGCGTGTGCAGTCCGCCGTCGCGCGTGCCAATGAACTGCTTGCCCCTGTCGCCACGATGACCGTAGTTAGAAGGATGGATTAGTGCCCTGCCCGTTTAATTTTTCCCGCCGCTCGTTCCTCTCTGGGCTCGCGGCCACCGCCGCGCTTTCTGGCCCGGCAGCAGCTGCCAATGCGCAGTCCAGCCTCGCGGGCTCTTCCTTTGGTTCCTCTAAGCGAAGCGAAGGCGCTGCTGACCATGCTTCTCCATCGCCGCGCACCGAGGCAGACGCTCCGCTCGAACTTCCTTTCCACGGCGAGCACCAGCAGGGGATCGTGACCCCAGCCCAAAAGTATTCCGAGGTCGTCGCCCTCGATGTACAGTTCACCGAGAAATCGCGCTTAGAGAAGTTGCTTCGCACCGTGACTGAGCGCGCCCGCATTCTCACCTCCGGCGGCGCTACTGCGGCCGATGGCATTGCCTATCCCGCCGGCGATTCCGGGGAGCTAGGACCTAAGCTTCCCACCGATAGTTTGTCCATTACCCTCGCCGTGGGCAATTCGCTTTTCGACGACCGCTTCGGCCTTAAACCCCACAAACCCGCCCACCTAAGTTCCATGCAGGCCTTCGCCGATGACACGTTGGAGGAGGAGCTATGCCACGGCGACCTCGCTCTGCAGATTTGCGCCGACCAGCACGACACCGTCATTCACGCGCTGCGCGATATCTTGCGGCACACCCGTGGAGATGTGGCCGTGCGCTGGCGCCAAAACGGTTATATGAATGAACCGCGGCCGTCTGGCACCCAGCGCAACCACCTTGGGTTTAAAGACGGCATCGTTAATCCAGCCGAAAAGGATCAGGACAAGCTGGTCTGGGCCGGTACGGATGAGCCGGACTGGGCCGCCGGCGGCAGCTATATGGTGGTTCGACTCATCGCTATGTATACGGAATTCTGGGATCGCATCTCTATTGCTGAGCAGGAGCAAATCTTCGGCCGCGACCGTGCAACCGGTGGCCCGCTTTCCGGTGGCGACGAATATGCCGAGCCCAACTATCTCGATGACGCAACCGGTGACGTCATCCCCACCGACGCGCATATTCGCCTGGCGAATCCGCGCACGCCAGAAACCGCGGACCAGCTCATGCTGCGCCGCGCCTATAACTACGACAATGGCGTGCGCGATAACGGCACCCTCGATGTCGGACTCGTCTTTATCTGCTTCCAGCAGGACTTGGAGCGTCAGTTCATCACGGTGCAAAAGCGCCTCGAAGGTGAACCCCTAGCGGACTATATCCGACCCTATGGTGGTGGCTATTTTTATGCTTTGCCCGGCGTCGCTGATGACTCCGACTTTTTCGGCCGCTCCCTCCTCCAAGCCTAGAAATGCTTCACCGACTCGCACTGTGCGGGAAAGCCGTGTGATCTGGGAAGCGTCCGCCCAAAAAATGAGGGCAGGGTCTTCAGCTTGAATTGGCCCACGGCGGAACCCAGACTATTCGGCCCCGCCGCCGCGCTAACCGGCCGCGCACCGGCGGGGCGTTCGGGTCGTCGTCATTGACGCCGTTGTGGTACGGACACGCCACACTGAGATTCGCCATATTGGTCTCGCCGCCGTGTTTCCACGCATGCAGATGATGAATCTGGCACTTATCAGCCGGATAATTGCACTCGGCCCACGGGCACGTGGGGTTTTCCGCGCCCGCCATCAGCCGCTGCTTGTCCGAGGCATGCCGCGAGGTGCGATACAGGTTTACTGCGCCCTCATAGGGATGGACGAGCGTGACAAGTCCGCAGTCGGCAAGGCGCTTTTCCACCAGTTTGGCGCCGCTGATTTCGGCCCCATTGGTCAACCGCAGCGTAATTTCCTCGCCTCCACCGTCGAGGATTTCATCTAATTCATCGAGCTGGATGATGATATTCGTCATCGCGGCAGGGCGCGCGGTGGCTCCGCCGCGGAAGAAAATATTCTCCACGGAATCCAAGGGTTTCTCTTCACTGATGCTGGCGTGCAGGTCAGCGATGAAATCGGAATCACCGGTAATCGAAAGCGTCGACGGACCGCCCTTGCGCCGCGTCATCCGCACCCCCTTCTCCGGCTGCCGCGGCGGATACATCTCCTTCAACCGCGTGCGCGCGAGCCGCTCCACATCCTGGTCTGTCGCGCACAATTCAGCGCGCAGCGCCCACGCGTCCCGCTTGGATTTGGTGCGGGAGACGTATTTTTCAATGAGTTTCAACGTGGCCAGGCAATGCGTGGTGGCCCGGCACGAGCGCTGCCGGCGGGTGAAGGAGGTGGGGCCAAAGTAGACGTCGGCAAGCGCGAGCAGGCTACGAGCTTCCTGCCGGGGCAGGCCCAGCCGACGCAGATCCGTCTCGCGCACGCCGGAGACCTCGCCGAGAAGCTCCATCGGCGAGGCAAGTTGGCGGGCGTAGTCCTGCAAGCGGGTCATGCCCGTGAGCATAAGACACCCCGCAAAGCCGCAGTAGCGCCCCCGCGTGAGCCTGTGGATAACTCGCCTCTCCCGTCACACCAACCCCGAACCCGCCCGGCGGCCTGTGGATAACCTGCGGTACCCTCGAATGCGAAAGCGAGAAAAGGAGCTCCCCATGACTGACCCGACCAAGCGAATCCGTCCCACCACCCCCGGACGCCTGGCAGCCCCACGCCAGGCCCAGCAGCTGCCGCCCCTGCCGGTTACTCGGGCGCGCATTGGCGAGCAGATGGCCACCGAGGTTTTCCAGGAAATGGGCGAGGAGATGCTCGAGGAACTGCAGAACTTCCGCCGCGATCTGCACCGCAACCCGGAAATCGGCCTGGATCTGCCGCGCACGCAAAAGAAGGTCTTGGAAGCGCTCGAAGGCCTGCCGCTGGAGATTCACCGCGGGCATGATTTGAGCTCAGTGGTGGCGGTGCTGCGCGGCGGCAAGCGCGGTGAGCGCCCGGTGTCGGTGCTGCTGCGCGCGGACATGGACGGCCTGCCGTTGCGGGAACAGGCGGCCAGTCCCTTTGCATCGACGAATAACAATATGCATGCCTGTGGCCATGACTTGCACACGGCCGGTCTCATCGGCGCGGTGAAGATGCTGTGCCGCCACCGAGAGGAGCTCATGGGCGATGTCACCTTCATGTTCCAGCCGGGCGAGGAAGGCCCGGGTGGTGCGCAGCCCATGATTGAGGAAGGCGTGCTCGACGCTGCTGGGCGACGTCCCATCGCCGCCTACGGCCTCCACGTCGGACCGCAGGATCGGGGCACGTTCCATCACATCGGGGGCCCGATGATGGCTTCCTCCTCGAACCTGACCATTACCGTGTATGGAAAAGGTGGGCATGGCTCGCGCCCACACGATGCCATTGACCCGGTTGCTGCTTTGGCTGAGATCCAGGTAGCGCTGCAGGTAGCTCTAACGCGGCGTTTTGATGCCAACGACCCCATCGTCATTACCGTGACGAACCTGCGCGCGGGCGACGGCGCGGTCAACGTCATCCCGGACAAGGCGGAACTAGATGCGACGGTGCGTGTGCTTCGCGACGAAAAGATCGAGCAAGTCCGCCAGATGATCATTGAGGTATCAAGCTCTGTGGCGGCCTCGCACCGCTGCACGGCGAAGGTTGATTTCGAAGTGCTCTACTCCGCGACGAAAACATCCCCGCGCGAAGACCAGTTCGCGGCCTCGTTGTGGGCGGGGATGTTCGGCGCGGAGAACGTGCTTTCCATGGACACTCCGATGATGGCTTCGGAAGACTTTGGCGTTGTATTGGCCCAGGTTCCGGGCACGTTTATGTGGTTTGGCACGGCCAACCCTGACACGCCTGAGCATCTGCGTGAGTGGAACCACTCGCCGCTCGTGCAGTTTGATGATTCCGTTCTGGGGGATCAGGCGGCGGCTTTGGCGGCTGTGGCCTTTGAGCGCCTCGCCGCCGAGGATGCCCACGAGCTCCTCATTGACGATCTTGATGACCTGCTGCGCCGGGTTGAGGGCCTCGGACACCTCCGCGCCCTTGGCTC